>Ga0067045_1002337_pt1 | contig 290193 bp, 256 predicted proteins | sample TerdegcTABiofilm_FD_59184 | JGI IMG/M metagenome (GOLD analysis project Ga0067045, IMG submission 59184) | Combined Assembly of (Gp0054472, Gp0054536) Wastewater bioreactor microbial communities from Singapore -Terephthalate degrading... | reverse complement strand
TCTTTCCCAGAAGAAGTAGAGGTAAATATAAGAGAGAAAGATGGTAAGAGATTTATATTTATAAATAACTTCTCAGATAGGACAGTCTATATAGATATAAAAAAGAAAATGTTCGATCTAATATCTGAGAAATTTGTAAATGGAGAATTAGAATTGAGTCCTTTTGGAGTTATGATACTGGAGGATTAAGATGTTATATAGAGAAGATTGGGATAAGATAAAAGAGATATACAAATTGTGGTGGAATAAAGAACTGGACTTTCCTCTACTACAGATAGTAAGCCCTAAAGAGGGAGTAGTAGAATATAAGAGCTATGACGGCTGGGGTTTCTTGAGATACAAATGCTGTCCAGAGAAAGCTATAGATATCTTCGAAAACAGATGCAAAGATACATATTTTGGTGGCGAATCCTTTCCTAACTTATGGATGAATCTAGGACCTGGTTCTCTGGCTTCATACTTTACAGGGTTTCTAAAGTTTGATGGTGATACGAATACTGCCTGGTTCGAAAATCCTCTTCCTTGGGGGAAGGTAGAAAGCTTGGAATTCAAAGAGGATAATGAATGGTGGCAATATACAAAATATATTACAAGACTCTCTATAGAAAGAGGAAAAGGGAAATTTATAGTTGGAACAACTGATATTGGAGGAGTATTGGATGTACTTGCCTCTTTTAGGGGGTCTCAAAATCTTTTGTTAGATCTTATAGAAGAACCTGATAAAGTTCTGTATATGCTTGATAAAATTTTAGAGGCTTGGTTTAAGGTTTATCAGGAATTATACGATATAACTAAGGAATATCAGGAGGGAACCTCTGCATGGATGGGGATATGGTGTCACAAGAGATGGTATCCATTACAGTGTGATTTTTCCTACATGATATCACCCAAGATGTTTGAAAAATTTGTGGCACCACACCTTGAAAAACAGTGTAAATGGCTGGACTATAGTATCTATCATCTAGATGGACCAGGAGAGATTCCTCACTTAGATATTCTATTGGATATACCAGAATTGAGCGGTATTCAATGGGTTCCTGGTGCAGGTAACCCTCAATGCGATTCTCCTAAATGGTTTGATATGTATAAAAAGATTGTAAAACATAATAAGCTTCTTGTTCTTCAGTCTTTTGACGATATAAACAACATACCCAAGATATTGGAGGAGATACCTAACAATGGAATGGTACTTATTTCAGCCTGGTTAGATAAGGAATCTAGCGCAAGAGAGTTTATAAAAAGAGTAAGGAGGGTTTAAGTATGGCAAAGATTACTTTTATAGGAGCTGGAAGTGTAGTTTTTGCTAAAAGGTTACTAATGGATATACTCTCCTATCCTGAACTTTCTGATAGTGAGATAGCTCTTATGGATATAAATAAGGAAAGGTTAGACCTTATATATGCTTTAGCCCAAAAATTAGTAGAGAAGATGGGCTGTAATGCAAAGGTAACCGCTACGCTAGATAGGAGAGAGGCATTAGACTCAGCAAAATACGTGATAAATATGATTCAAGTTGGTGGATTAGAGATGTTTGAGGTAGATTGTGAAATACCAAGAAGATATGGGATAGACCAGACCGTAGGAGATACCGTTGGTCCTGGTGGGGTTTTTAGAGGATTAAGGACTATCCCAGTATTGTTGGATATAGCTAAAGATATGGAAGAACTATGTCCTGACGCTCTATTTATAAACTACAGCAATCCTATGGCTATAAATTGTTGGGCTATGAATAAGGCTACTAAGATAAAAAATGTTGGATTATGTCACAGTGTTCAAGGGACTGCTCGTCAATTATCAAATTACGTTGGAGTTGACCCTTCTAAGGTATCATACTGGGTGGCAGGTATAAATCATATGGCTTGGTTCTTAGAATTTAAACTCGGAGATGAGGATCTCTATCCTAGACTTTGGAAGGCTATGGAAGATCCTGAGATATATATAAAAGATGCAGTAAGATTTGAAATAATGAAATATTTTGACTACTTTGTTACAGAATCTACACATCATATGTCAGAATATGTGCCATACTTTAGAAGAAACCCTGATAGGATAAAAGAACTTATTCCTCAAAGGTGGGACTATTTAGAGATATGTAGGGATAGGTGGCAACCACATTACGAAAGGATAAAGAAGGAAGCCTCTGGTGAAGAAACCATAGAGATAAACCGTTCTGACGAATATGCAGCAACCATTATATACTCTATGGAAACTGGAATACCAAGCCGTATAAATGGCAATGTAAACAATGACAGCCTAATAACAAATCTTCCAAAAGACTGTTGTGTGGAAGTTCCATGCTTAGTAGACAAAACAGGGATACATCCATGCTTTGTAGGAGATTTACCTCCCCAGTGTGCAGCGCTAAATAGGACTAATATAAATCTCCAAGAATTAGCAGTTATAGCTGCTCTAGAGAAGAATCCTCGTAAAGCTTTACAGGCAATTATGTTAGATCCGTTAACAGCGAGCATCTTAGAACCAAGAGACATAAAGAAGATGGTAGATGAGATGTTCAAGGCAGAAAAAGAGTGGATTGGTTTTTGATTTGAGGTTTAATTCTCTAATATACTATGGTATAATCTATAGTGTATTAGATTAGAGGTGATTTTTATGATAGAGGTAAAGATTAAAGCAGTAGGAATGGATATAAACTCTATGTCGCCGGTAGTTATTCTTTCTGACTTCGAAGAGAAAAACTTTTTACCTATTTGGATAGGATTAGCCGAGGCACAATCTATAGCTATGCAGCTTCAACAAGCGGTTCCACCTAGACCCTTTACTCATGATCTCATGGTGAATATTTTAAATGAATTAAATGCTACTATTAAGAATGTCTCTATAGTAGACCTTAAGGATGGGGTCTACTATGCTACAATAACCCTTATCCTTAATGATAAGACCTATTTTATAGATTCAAGGCCAAGTGATGCTATAGCTTTAGCGGTCAGAACTAATGCACCAATTTATGTTGATGAAAAGGTAGCCGAAGAAGCTTTCATATTAAGCGAGAATATTCAACAGCAGGATAGTCAGGAAGAGGAAGAATTCCGTCAATTCTTAAATAATCTCAAACTTGATGACTTAGATAAGTACTTGTAGATATAAAAGACTGTCTTAAAGAAGCGATCCAAAGATAGACCTTTGTTAATTCACTGCTGGAAGTATAACCCTGAGATAATCTTTAAATTTACTAAAAGTCTAAATAGCTAATAAGATAACTAAAAAATAAGGAGGATAGAAAAACTATCCTCCTTAAAATATTCTATAAAGCCCAAGCCAAAATTCCAGCTAATACAAAGAATACGCCGCCAATTACTGCTATAATTTTATCAAGTCTTTTTTCCTTTTCTTTTCCAACATGGAAGAGTCTTGCGCTTCCACCAATTGCACCTAATCCTTCTCCTCTAGGGGGTTCAAACAAGATAATTGCGCTTAACCCTAGAGCTATAACTATTTGAATAATCATCAATGTATTCTTCATACTACCTCCATATACTACAAAAGATACTTAACTATCCTAGCAAAACTATCCGAATTTAGACTCGCTCCTCCAACAAGAGCTCCGTCTATCTCTTCTTCTTTCATAAAACTATCTATATTGGAAGGAGTTACACTACCACCGTAGAGTATTCTTACTTCTTCCGCCTTATCCTTTCCGAATCTTGCCCCATACCATTCTCTTATCATAGAGATGACCTCTACAGCATCTTTAGGGTATGCTGGTTTCCCAGTTCCAATAGCCCATACAGGTTCATAAGCAATAACTAAAGACTCAGGGTCCTTAACTAAAGCTAAACTACCTTCAAGTTGAGAAATAACAACATCTTTTGTCCTACCTGCCTCTCTATCTTCTAACCTCTCACCAACACATAGTATAGGAGTAAGTCCATTTCTAATAGCAGATTCTACCTTTTTAGCTATAAATTCATTAGTCTCTCCTATAATCCATCGTCTCTCCGAATGTCCTAAGATAACAAAAGTGCAGTTAAATTCTTTCAACATTAAGGGAGAAATTTCTCCAGTGAAAGCCCCCTTTTCTTCCCAGAACATATCCTGAGCTCCTAGATAGATCCTCGTATCAACAATCATCTTTGAGACCGTATCCAAGAGTGTAAAAGGCGGACACACAGCTATGTCTCTATCCTGCACATCTGATACTAATAATTTAAGGCGCTGTACCAGAGATATAGCCTCTGGTACAGTACCATTCATCTTCCAGTTACCAGCTATAAGTCTTCTTCTCATTTAAGCTTCCTCTTGATACTCTCACTATCATCTAAAACAGCTACTCCAGGAAGGACTTTTCCTTCTAGGAATTCTAGACTAGCTCCACCACCTGTAGATACATGGGTCATTTTATCTGCAAGTCCAAACTTTTCTACTGCTTCAGCTGTCTCACCACCGCCAACCACTTTTAGTGCATCAGTATTTGCTATAGCTGTCCCTACAGTCTTTGTCCCTTCACTAAAGGCAGGCATCTCAAATACTCCCAATGGTCCATTCCATACTATAGTCTTTGCCTGAGAGACTTTTTTAGCAAATATTTCTCTTGTCTGAGGTCCTATATCCAACCCCTGCCAATCACTTGGAATCTGAGATACCGGTACTACTTTAGTATTGGCATCTGGTGCAAATTTATCAGCTATAACTACATCAACAGGTAAAACGAGCTCAACTTTCTTCTCCTTAGCCAAGTCTAATAATTCCTTAGCTAAAGAAAGTTTATCAATTTCGCAGATTGATTGCCCAACTTCATATCCTAGAGCCTTCAAAAATGTATAAGCCATTCCACCACCTATTAGGAGTATATCTACCTTCTCCAAAAGATTTTTTATAACTCCAATCTTATCTGAAACTTTTGCTCCTCCTAATACCGCTACAAATGGTCTCTCAGGAGACTCTAAGACTTTGGAGAAGAATTTTATCTCTTTTTCCATAAGAAATCCAGCTACTGCAGGTAAGAGTCTAGCTACTCCTTCTGTAGAGGCATGGGCTCTATGTGCAGTCCCAAAGGCATCATTCACATATATATCAGCAAGGCTTGCTAATTCCTGAGCAAACTTAGGATCATTCTTCTCTTCCTCAGGATAAAACCTTACATTCTCTAGTAGAATCACATCTCCGTCTTTCATCTCTGCTACTGCCTTCTTTACCTCCTCACCTATACAGTCATTTAGTTTCTTCACTGGAACTCCCAATTCACTAAGTCTGGTAGCTACAGGGTCTAATCTTAGACTTTCAGTAACTCCCTTAGGTCTTCCTAGATGGGTAACAAGTATAACCTTAGCCCCCCTTTCTCTCATATAGTTTATCGTTGGAAGAGCAGCTCTTATCCTTGTATCATCTGCGATCTTACCATCAGCTAAAGGGACGTTAAAATCTACCCTAGTAAGAACTCTCTTTCCCTTTAAATCAATATCTCTAATTGTGAGTTTATCCATATGACTCTCTCCTTAGATACCCTTACTTCTTACAAAAGCTACAAGATCTGCTACTCTGCAAGAATAACCCCATTCATTATCATACCAAGCCAAAACCTTTACTAGATTCCCTACTGTCATGGTAGAAAGCCCATCTACTACTGTAGAATAAGTAGTGCCTTTAAAGTCCATAGATACTAGAGGCTCATATGTTATATCCAAAATTCCCTTCATTGGACCAGCAGCAGCCTCTTCAAATGCCTTATTTACTTCTTCAACTGTTACCTCTCTACTTACTACACATACCAAATCAGTAATAGAGACAGTAGGAGTAGGAACTCTCAAAGCTATTCCATTCATCTTACCTTTTAGTTCTGGGATTACCGCTCCAATAGCCTTAGCAGCACCAGTAGTTGTAGGAATAATATTCAGAGCAGCAGCCCTTGCTCTTCTTAAATCTTTATGAGGAAGGTCTAAGACTCTCTGATCATTAGTATAGGAGTGAGTAGTAGTCATTAATCCACTTATTATTCCAAATTTATCGTTTAATACTTTAGAAACAGGGGCAAGACTATTTGTAGTGCAAGAAGCATTAGAGATGATGTGATGTTTACTAGGATCATATAGATTTTCATTTACACCAAGAACTATAGTTATGTCTTCTCCCTTAGCAGGAGCAGTAATTATTACTTTCTTAGCCCCAGCCTTGATATGCGCCGAAGCCTTCTCTGCATCGGTAAAAACTCCAGTAGACTCTACCACTAGGTCCACACCAAGATCTTTCCATGGAAGATTTGCAGGATCTTTTTCTACAAATACCTTTATACGTCTAGAATTAACTATCATATCATTTCCGTCTACCTTTACCTCACCCGGAAATCTACCATAGTTTGAATCGTATTTAAGAAGATGCACGTTTGTCTGGATGTCGGTAATATCATTTATAGCTACTACTTCTATATCAGGATACCTCTCTATAAGCGCTTTAAGAACCTGTCTTCCTATTCTACCAAAACCATTAATTCCTACCTTCATTTTTATACCTCCTTTTGAAAAATTAGTAATTTTCCAATCTCTCTATACTGATTATCCAACCTAAGTCTTGATAACTCTATAAATCTTATTTCTCTTACATTTTTTATAGGAGTTTCTACCAAAAAGTTACTTCCTGTCTTTTCAATTATTCTACCTAACCCCATAAACTTTCCTCTTCCGTCCCTAAGCCCAACAACTAGACCTATAAGTTCGTCTTCCTTAAGAGCACATTTATATTTTACCATATCAGTCAAACAATCCTTTAGTGACAATAAAGGATAGGGAAAATAGAAGAGATATGCTCCAGCAGAAAATAGAGTTAAGTTAGTAGAGAAGTATTGCTTAAAAAGTAATTCCCTTCTCTCTTTTCTCGTTTGAAAATCCCTTCTCTTTGCATTTGGTAGTGGCTTTAGGAGAGTCTTTTCACCCGGTATGTAAGAGAGAAATTTTTTAGCCCAGGGCTCCTCTGAGAGAATAATCGAGAACGGATTTTCAATATTTTCTATTATACTTCTCTTATAACCTAAAGCTCTAGGTGAATTAACATATCCACAGGTATCTACGACTAGTTTTATATCTCCTTTAGGTACCAAAGAAAAGAGTTTAAGAGATCTGGCAATAATAAGAGGTTCCAATCCCTCAGGTGTATTATTCCCTATAAATTCAGAGGCTATTAATTCAACACCTAAAGAATCTTCTTCCACCAAGGTCATATTTCCTAAAGATATCGTCATAGGAAGTCCTATAGTCGACTGTCCTAAATCTAAATCTAAGAAGAAAAGCCTATAACCTTTTTTCAAAAGAAAAGCAGAAAGGCTAATAGCAAAGGAGGTCTTACCCACATCAACTCCTCCAATAGCTACATAGCACCAAGAGTCTAGAAAATCCTTGGCTTTTTCCTCGGTATAAGAGTATGCATCAGGATTTATTTTTAATATTATCATCTACTAATTCTTCCAACTTTCTCATATAATAGGCTATGGTACTCTTACTTACTGGTGGTTTAGATAACTGTGCTAATTCTCTTAGAGTGGCTTGAGGATATTTTAACCTCAACTCTGCTATTTTTCTATATCTCTCCGGCAATTTATTATTAAGTATCAACAGCTTTATAGTCTCTATATCTCTTTCTGCAGAACGTAATGTCTTTTCTATATTAGATTCTTGGAAGTTTATTCTTCTATTAGTATCTTCTCTAATTAGCTTTAAAGTCCTTATCTCTTCAAGCCTTAAGAGTCCCTGCTGTATTCCTATTGAACTCAAAAACCTTTCAACATTAGAGAGCCCGATTATACACACTTTCTTCATATATACAGTGTTCTTTATCTCTAGAGAGTCTAAAGCTCTAATTATCTTCTGAGTAAAATTTTTGTCAATAGGTATTAATTCTATCCTATAACCCTTTTCAGGATCTACAATAAAACCACAAGCTAAGAATACTCCTCTTAGAAAGTGATTTGGCATTTCACCATTCCATTCTAGGAGTTTAAGATATTCTTCCTCTAATCTTATAAAGAATCGATGAGTATTTTTATACTTTTTTATTTGCATACTAAGAGAGGATTTAAATGTCATTTTCCAGAGTAAAGTAATTCTGTTAGCGACATTCATCCTATCTGTATATATCAAATCTTTCTTTACTGCCTTTCTAGAACAGATAATGCCCTGTAACTCTATAAAAGCCTCTTGAATATTACTAGGTATTTTTTTGCAGAGCTCAAACCTTAAAGTCTCCGAATATCCTTTCACAGCTCTACTCAGCTTCTATATCTCTATGGTGAACTACTACCTTATATCCCTTTTCTTCTAATCGTTCTTTCAAGATTTCTACAATTGCCGGAGACCTATGTCTCCCTCCTGTACAACCAACAGCAATGGTTATCTGATATTTACCTAGCCTTGCATACTGAGGAATAAGAAATTCCACAAAATCCTCAACCTTCTTTAGAAATTTTTCCGCTGAGGCGTCTTGCATTACATAATCTTTTACTTCTTTATCTAACCCAGTCTTTAATCTTAGTTCTGGCTCATAGAATGGGTTATTTAAAAATCTCACATCTAATAATAAGTCTGCATCAAGTGGTAATCCAAATTTATATCCAAATGATTCAAGATTAAAGACAATAGTATCCTTAGTCTTGAAGAGTGACAGCTTTTGTAATACTTCTTTTAACTGAGAGGGTGGAGTTCTAGAAGTATCTATAATATAATCAGCTATCTCTCTGATAGGCTCAAGTATTCTTCTTTCCTCTCGGATACTCTCTGTTAAAGAGCCAAATTCACTCAAAGGATGAGGGCGACGTGTCTCTTTATATCTTCTTATCAAAACCTCTTCTGAAGCCTCTAAGAATATAATCTTTTCTTTTACCCCCATTTTGTGAATTGAATCCAAAGAATTTCTTAAAGAATCAAAAAATTCTTTACCTCTTATGTCTATAACTAATGCTACATCTTTTATCTTGCCTTCGGACTGAAGGCATAGTTCAATAAGCTTTGGTATTAGAGTAACAGGTAGGTTATCTATACAGAAATAACCCATATCTTCGTAGCATCTTATAGCTAAAGACTTACCTGCTCCAGAAAAACCAGTTATTATTATAAGATTTAAAAGCGATTCTTCCATAGTATAAGTTCCACCACCTCTCTAAACCCTTCAGGACTATCATACTGAGTTACATAATCGGCAACATCCTTCAACTCCTTAGGGGCGTTATTGAAGGTAATTCCTAATCCAGCATCTCGTATCAATTCAAAATCATTGAAACTATCTCCTAACCCTGCTATGTTTGAGATAGGAATTCCCATGATTTCGGAAAGTAATTTTAGAGCTTTTCCTTTAGAAACACTAATATTCATAATCTCTAGATACGTTGGGCTACTTGTAGTTATATAAAGGTTACCATCAAATATTCTCTTAAGTCTAGCTTGAGTGATCTTTACAGCTTCTGGAGAACTTATACCGAGAATCTTAGTTGTAGGTAGTTTAGGGATTTCATCTAAATTTTCTATAAACTTTGCGGGAACCTTATTCTGTATAGGATATCTATCTCCATATAAGTTCTTTCTAAATATATGCAATTTATCATCAAAGTAAAGATTAATCTGAAAATCCTCTTCTAGTAATATCTTAAATACCTGAAACCATACGGGGAATTCTATCGGCTCATGATATAAGATATTAAGGTCTCTGTTTCCTATCATAGCACCGTTATAGGCTATAATAGGTGTATCTAAATTTAAGATTTTGTAGTAGTTATATATAGAGCTTAGCATTCTTCCGCTGGCTATACATATCTTTATATCATTCTTAATAAGTTCTTCAATACCTTCCTTTACTATATCGGGAAAGGTATCATTAAATAATATTGTACCATCTAAGTCTGTCACTAATACCTTAATCATAGCTAAATTATTATACCACTACTCATTTAATTCTTCTACATAAAGGGGTAAAAAATATTCTTAGTGGCAACTTAGAAAAACTATCTCCATTTTCTATTATAGTATTAGAAGTTCTAGATTCTTCGATAAAACAGATTAACCAAATGGTAGAAACAAGTGCTAGTAGCATAAGGAAAAGATACATTTTGGAAATACCAACAATATCCGCTATATAGCCAGCTAGAAATGGGGCAAACGCAGAGGCAAAACCAGTTGTCATATTAAACATTCCTTGCGCAGTTCCTCTTTCCTCAGTATGAATAATATCATTTATATATGCTATAGGAACAACTACCATAACAGCAAAAGTAACACTATGCATAGTTTGAATCCCTAGGATATGTATGGGATTTGATGCCATACTATATAAAAGCATTCTTAGTGGAAGAGCTAAGGATGCTAATACCAGAAGAGGTCTTCTACCTATCCTATCTGAAAGGCTTCCCATAATAAACATAAACGGTATCTCTATCCCTGAGCTAATAGCATAGGAAAAACTTACCATTCTATTGGAACCACCTAAAGATTTTACTAAGAGATTGACATTATTTGAAGCACCGGTAAGAGTTGTATAGTAAAGAAAGTAAAAAAGTAAAAAGCTAAGTAATTGCTTGTTTACAACTAATCTTCTAAAACCTCTTACCTGAGGGGTTAAGACATTTACCTTTCTCTCCGGTTCTTTTATAAAGATTACCAAAATGGCTGAGGATAAAAATATAACACTTATAACAAATAGCATAACGCTACCATGAGTTAATATAGGTATTACTCCACTTAAAAGTATGCTTACTAAAAAGCCAATACTTCCCCACATTCTACTTGAAGCATAACCTCTACCTAGCTCCCCAGAAGCGCTAAGGTCTACCATGAGTACACTAGAAGCGGTAAGTATAGTGTATGTACAAAGCCCAGAAATTGCATAAATGAGTAAGAAATCTTTATAGGTGCTTAACTTAGGGAATATAAAGAGGTATATAAGACTATTCGCCAGTAAGCCCAAGATGATGAAGGGTTTTCTTTTCTTTATCTTATCAGACAAGCTACCAATAGGAGTTTGTATAAGAGCTCCTATAAAAGCAGAAAGGGCTGAAAGAGAGCCTATTTCTCCTATTGAAAGTCCCAATTCTCTAAGATATACGGGTATAAATGAGAATACAAGTGCCCAACCGGCATAGTAGAAAAAGAGAAAAGCTCTTACTAAGATACTATTCCTTTGTTCTTTTACCATTTAATAACCCAACTCTTCATTCACTAAGATTATGGTAAAGTCTGTTTTAGAAGGTTTATATTCAATTATGGTAGTTACTCTACAGATACTCACATTAGAAGAGCAATTTACACAATATCCTACCTTTGCACAAGGAGTATTTAAACCTAACCTATGAGCATTCATAGGAGTAGCAATGTTCTTTATCCTCCATATTGCCTCTTCTACATCTTTAACTATCTTGTTAATTCCCGCCACCAAAATAACATGTTTTGGACCAAATATCATTCCTGCTACTCTATTCCCTATCCCATCGGTATTTACTATGACTCCGTCTATTGTTAGAGCATTAGTACTGGCTAGGAATACATCGGTCATTAATGCTTCTCTTCTAATCTGAAAGTCTTCATCTGGAGAAAGTCCTGATTTCCAATGATGCACTACTGTGTTCCCCCTATTTGTTAGCTCATCTATTACGCCTAACTCTCTTATAGTTATAGAACCCCCTATACCGACTTTAGCTGTTTTAGGAATAATCTCTAATAACTTATTCTTCGCTTCTTCTCTAGTCCTACTCCAAGATGCATTAAATCCTCTCTTCTTTAAATTTTCTACTACTCTTTCAATTAATAATTCTTTATACCAATCCCTATTGACGTCCATAAATACCTCCTATAGTCCTAGTTCTTTATGGATTTCCTGCATAGCAGAAAGAGAAATTGTTATAAATTCCTCTAGACTTAATCCAAGTTTCTCACAAAGCATTATTTCTTCTCTATTTGCCCCCCTTGCAAATGCCTTCTCTTTAAATCTCCTCATTATAAATCTAGTGTCTATGGCATTTAGACTCTTTTCTGGTTTTATTAGTGCTCCTGCAATTATAAGCCCATTTACCGCATCTGCAGAACATAAGGCTATATGCATTGGATTATTGTCAACTCCTACCCCTTTTACATGAGCTTTTACAGCCTCTATAATTTCTTCTGGAAAGTTAGCCTCTTTAAGTATCTCCTCTGACAATACTCCATGTTTAGATGTATCATCTTCACATAACTCATAGTCTATATCGTGTATAAGACCAGCTATACCCCAAATATCTTCATCCTGACCAAACCTTTTAGCTAAAGCTCTCATTATGACTTCTGTTGCAAGCATATGTTTCTTTAGATTATCCGACTTTACATACTTGTCTAGTAAAGAAAGTGCAAGCTCTCTATCCAAAGTCTCACCCCTTTCTAAAAACTTCTTCTATTATACTACATTAAGCCTTATTCTTATAATTCAAAACCCAGGAGGATATCTTAGGAGTGATAGCAGATTCTGTATTGAGCCTAACTCTTATTTTTAAAGGTTTATCCTTTCTTAAAGTTTTAAGATCAAAAAGGACATTTATCCATGAGCATCCTGACCAGACTGCTCGATTTGGTTCCCAACTATGTATAGAAATCTCATTACCTTCTTGATAAGCAGAGACAGATATATAATCTTGAATAGCTGGCTCCTTACCAGTAGGTCCATCCTTCTGCGCCTTGAGTCTAACTGCTATGTCTTTTTCAAAAACTTGAACTACAACCCTCAAAAATTGGTCATCTGTAGGTATAAATAATCCTTCAAATTCATTCTTAAAAACCCTATAGAAGGTTATTTTAGCATTTCTTTCTTCTATAGGAACTGGTTCATCTTCACACTCACCTAGTTCAGGTTGTTCTGCAATCTCTCCTAAACCTAATAATACCATCTGTTCTGGAGCTAACATCAAAGAGAGTCTATCTAAAGAGATCTCTATATCTAAATCACATCCAACATCTTTGAATAAAACTTTAGCCCTTCTAATTCCGGGAAGATGTAGGTCTATAAGTTGAGATACTGGAGAAGAATTTACTAAAGCTAATAGGCCTCTTGTTGCTCCTCCAAGGAGAAATCCATGCCAAGGGTCTTCTAATGGAACTCCTATTAGAGAGGTCTCTAAACCAGATTTATATAAGGAGAAGAACAATTCCCTACTTGACCCGAAAAATTCTATATCTAGATCACTTAGTAAGTGTAAATTCCCATATAGATGTGCCTTTTTGCTCCCTCTTATTAGCGTCATTATCCAAGACCTCTTCCAAGATTTCTTTCCAAGATAGTAGATAGTATTAGTATTACCTATCATACACCCATGGTCATCTATTCTATAAAGAGGAAGCCCAGAATAGTTAAATTTATAGACCATATGATCTTGGTAAATATCAACTGATCTTCTAAAAGAGATACAAGGTATGTCTGCAGGTCTTGGATCTCCAGAATACATATAGTCAAAGACTTCTAGCCAAGAAGGGTCTATTCCCTTTCTTATAGGATAGGAGGTATTCACTATATATCCTAGGATTAGCTCATAACCATTATAGGCTAGTATAACAGCTTCAGGGCAGAGTGATTTAAATCTTCTGAGCAGTTCTTTAAGGGCATAAGTATTCTTTAAATATATCTCATCTTCAGTAAGTTTCCCTTCCAAGTTAGGAGTTATTGCTCTGAAATTAGCAAAGTCCAGCTTAAACATCCTTATATCCCATTCTCTATAAGCATGGATAAGGGCATCTAAGAAACCTTCTTTGTATGGTCCATCAAATAGACAATAACTTCTGCCATCACTCGTTAGACTATCCTTCCAAAGTTCATTTTTAGGAGAGGTAAAGCCATTTACATCAAACCAAAGCCCAGGCTTCATACCTAATTCTTCTATTATTCCTCTTACTCTTTCAAATCCACTGGGCCAGTGAGTCTTTTTAAACTGTTTATAATCTCCACTAGGATCAAACCAAAATGCATCGAACAGATAATAGTCGAAAGTAACGCCCTTTTCTCTCCAGTATTTAAGCCTATCTAATACTTCTAAAGTCATCTTTTCATCTAACTCTATATTATCTCCAAGCTCATCGTGTAATCCCCAATCACAATAAACAGAAAAAGGTCGCTTTAACATATCTTCACCTCCAATAAAAAAGATTAATTTTAATTGAGCAATTCCTGTAAACCATTTCATAATTAAACTTCCTACAAAATAATCTATTTACTATAACGATTCCTTCTATTCTCTATAGTCTAACTGTAGGTCACTAACTGAATAAATATATTCTGCTCAGCGATTTCATTTGCAGAATTCTCCTACATATGCTATGTGGATATCATCAGTACCAAAGTAGTTTGACCAGTATATTATATAATTTCCTGACGGGCTAAATGATGGATGTGGATGTTTATGATAATTAGAAGGATATAACCTTATACCACTAGTTATCAATAATTTTTCATCTGTTTCGATTGAAATAACATAAACTTCTCCTTTTTGGGTATCTGCAGTGAGATACTTGTTATTAGGATGTATAGAAGGATGCCAATACGGACCTTTAGCTACAAGCTTGTATCCAGAGTTATCCTTATTTACATAACATATACCCTGTGGATAGTTTATAAAATAGACTCCTTTCCCATCAGGGCTCCATATCTCGTGAGTTATCCATTCCTCTATCTTTTGTAGATAGAGCGGATAAATCTGAGAACCATCAGACTTTATTAACCACATCCTCTGATCAACTCGCAAGTATTCTCGTGTAAGAGAATCTACGGGGCATTCGTGTGCATAGAGTATCCAGTTTCTATCTGTAGGACAAAACATAGAATGATCAATAATAATATCAGTGGCATATACTATGTTAAGATTCTTCTTTTCTATATCTAAATAACCTAATCTCCACTCTCTTCTTCCCGGAACTTTAAAATCTACACTAAGCCAGTTTCCATCTGGACTTAAAGTGAAAGGAGAAAAATCCGAAGGAATAAAATCAAACTCATATAGAGTTTTTTCTTCAAGTGTTTCTATATTTACGCTTTTAATCTGATTTCCATCTGGGAAATAGACCTCTGTTCCATCCTTACTTATACAAGCTGAGTAAGCTTTTACTTGTGGACCTTCAGTAAGTTGGACAATTTCTCCATCCTTATCAATTCTGTATAATTGAAGGATTTCTCCATCTCTTGTCGAACAAAATATTATATACTTTTCATCTGGGGTCCAAGAATATGTAACAAAGTATCTGTTTATATCTAGCCACGGACCCTTCGTAAGTCGAATAATCTCTAAACCAGAAGTCTTATCTACATATATTTCTTTTTCAGGTTTGAATATTCTCCCCTTTGGCATAATATCCCTCCTTCAAAATTCATCTATCGGCTTATCATTTATGTATCCTTTGCTCCCCTTGAAAAGTCTTAAAACAGAATCAGGTTTAATATCAATTACAAGCTTCAACAGATTATCTCCTACACTCCATTTAACAAAAGATTTATATTTTCCCTCTTCTATATTCACATTTGCTAGCTTACTAGATATTTGCTTTTCATCCTCACTCGAAGTAAGATACATATTCAAAATGACAAATGCCTTTTCTATCTCTCTAAAACAAAAACTCCTTTTTTCTCCACTGTAAAATACTAAATCAATCCATCTGATTCTATCATCTCCTCCAGTCTCCAGCTTTAAAGGAAAATTCCCAAACATTCCAAAAGGAAAATTCACTCCTAATTTTAGCTTACCTAGAGAACACACTATAGGACCTCCCAAAACGGCCTGAGAAGGTAAAACAACATCATCTACATATCCTCCAAACTCTAACCTAATTCTTAAATCTTTAGCCATAATTGTAGCGTCTTTTATTTTATCTAGAGTTATATGAGTGTCACCGTTGTCTGTGGCAAAATTTATAGCACCAAGTATATAGCCTTCCGACTGAACACTATGAAATAGGCAGGAGGAATAATCATATCCATCGTGCAGACACCTAAGTTGAAGATATACAGGATTTTCTTTAGTCCCCCAATATCCTATTAATGGTCTTCTTTGGTTCCAAAACTCAGACTTCGAAAATGTACCTATAGCATACTCTGGAGTAAGATAGGTTATAGCTGTCAAGGCAGGAAGATTTTCACTCCCTTTAAAGAATATCTCCTTTAAATAACGTGATTCTGGTAAATTCACAAAATAATCTATATACCTTTCTGGACATTTCATCTTTATCCTATGCCAATTTACATCTACATATAGCTTATCCTCATCTAAGAATTTTACTTTCCCATTAGTTGCCAGCTGTATTCTGGACCAGAAAGTAGCTCCTTGTATATTGTTGTAACATCTACTATGTGGTCCAGCCCATTGACCTGTAGGAGGATGAAAATGTAGCGCAACACATCTCCAAGCCACATCATTTAAATATTCTGCTATCTCTAGACACTCTTTATCTTTTATATGAGAGAGAATCCTTGAAATATCCTCTATAGCAACTATTGTGTATGTAGGACTATTATATTCAGTGAAGGCTCCATGATACTTTGTATACTCATATATCCTTTTGAGAAGTTCTTTCCCGTAATCAAATACCTCTTTCCATTCAAATAACTCTCCCGCAAGAAGAGTTACATAAGCACCCATAATAGCAATATTAGTGTACGATGGCCCAACATTACGTCTTATGATAGATCTACAAGCATGGTATATAGAATCTCTTACTTTTTCTCTTAAGTCCTCAGGTATCCTGTCAAAATGGTCTAATGCAACCTGTAATAGTTCTTTTCCACAAAAGTTCGCCCAATTCCAATCAGGAGGAGACATCTTCTCTAAAGGCTCCTCATAAAACCAGGACCATATACCATAGGTAGGACTGTTAGGATTCTGGTCTTGCAGAGAAATTACCTTATTGAGTATATCTATAGTCCTTAACCTGTATTCTTCTATGCCACTATCTAAAAGAGCAACTACGTATGTTAACGAGCTTCTTGTTGGGTGAACCCAACCACCTTTAAGAGTTGTATGATATCCAGGAGAATGGAATGGTTCCTTAATCATACAAACTTCAGGATCGTATCTTTCATTCCAGCTCTCAAGAGCCTTCATAAACCTATTATATTCTTTATCAGTTACTTTTAACACAGCTTTTAATTCCTCCTTTACAAAAAATAAGGGGAGGTTTGAAACCTCCCCCCGTACTTTTGAAAATTACTTTTACTTCTTAAAGAAGAAAATCTGTGGCTGAGCATTGCCTGGGCTTCTTAAAATATCGTCGCTTACAAGCTTTTCCGGAACATTCCTAAAATTATTCTTTACAACAACTAAAGCTGGACTTTCTCCCACAGTTCCTATCATCCATATGTTTTCTCTATGAATTTTTGTTATCTGAGCTACTAGTCTCTTTCTCTCTTCCGGATTAGTAGTTACTTTGATTACATCCCATATTTTCTGTAATTGTCTTATAATACCTGGGGGCTCTTCGCCTGACTTTCCACCAGTCATATACCAGAGCGCATAGAGTGGATGCCATGTACCAATCTCCTGCCTATAAGGTACTAGATATAGTGGATCTGCTAAAGGCTGAAATGCCCTATCCATACCCCAAGTTGTAACTTCAAAATCTCCTGCGAGCGTCTTAGTATACATTAAAGACCTTTCATGCTGTTTTATATCTACCTTTATACCTATAGCTTCCCAGTACTTCTTTACAAGTTCAGATGCATCAGAAAAAACTGGATTTATAGCAAATTCGATAGTCAAAGCAAGGGTCTTACCATCTGGTCTTAGCCTATAACCATCCTTATCACGTTTTGAAAGACCAATCTCATCTAGTAACTGATTAGCCTTTTTAGGATTATATTCAGTATAAGCCTTCTCCCACAAGGGATCATAGTAAGGTGAAGCGCTTATTAAAGATGCTTGGCGAGGTTTACCTAGACCCATAAATACAAGCTGATTAATTTCCTGTCGATTGATAGCTAAAGAAAGAGCAAATCTAAATTTTCTATCTTGGAAAAGTTTCTTTAATACAGGGTCTTTTACATTCTGATTGGGCATAAGCATAAAGTCTGATCCACTTGCTGTAGTCCATCTGAGAACTCTATAATTACCTTTTTCCCTATTTTCCATAAGTAGCGTGTAATTTTGAAGTCTTATATGTCTCATCTGCATATCTATCTCTCCAGCTACTGCTTTCATATTTACAATCTCTGGATCTTGAACAAGCTCATGGGTAATTCTATCTATGTATGGAAGTTGATTCCCTGCTGGGTCTATCTTCCAATAATAAGGATTTCTCTCTAAGACCATCAAAGTAGCTGTTGGAGCACTACCTAGCTTCCATGCCCAAAGAGATGGTAATTCTGGATTTTGAAGCCAGTTATTTTTAAAGGCAAACAACTGATACCAAAACTGGAACTTTGCCTCTTTCGCCATTTCTTCTAACTTTTTTGGATCGGTATATTTAGGATGGAACTGTTTTAAATAATGAGATGGCGCAATAAAACCGCCAAAATATGCTAACTGCATTGGAAATATAGCATTGGGTTTACTGAAACTAACAATAAAGGTATACTTATCCTTAACCTTAAACGTACAGGGTTTACCTTCAATAGTTAACCAGCTAGGGAATGTAGGAGTAAGTTCTTTATTAAGCGTAATATCTTCAAACCAGAATCTTACATCATCCGTTGTAAATGGTGTTCCATCAGACCACTTTAGTCCCTCTCTAAGATGGAATGTAAATGTCCTTCCATCTTTTGAAACCTCAAAACTCTTTACTATATTTGGTACTACATCTGAACCATCTGCATTCCAACGGACAAGATGTTCATAAGCGATCTTAAAAGGACCGGCACTATCTGAAAGCCCTAACCAGGCTCTCCTCCAAGTTCCACCATACTGTCCTATCTCTTCCCAAGGCTCAATAACTACTGGCTCTTCAGGTAATCTCTTCTCTACAGGAGGGAGCTTGCCCTGTTTTACTAGTTCCGCTAACATTGGTGCTTCATTAAATTTAGTAATCTTTTTGCCACTAAGCTTCTCATATTCCGATAAGTTATACTGTTCTCCCTTTATCATTTTCTCTGCACTAAGCCCTGTTAAAGAGAAACTTGCCATTAGATTTAGGCACAAAGTAATTAATAACAAATACCGCAAGAACCTCATATTACTTCACACCTCCTCGCATAATTGTAGATCTTCGGAAACTCTAAAGCCTCTTCTAAACTTAACTTTCTAGATAGGAATTACTTACTTTTCACATCTACTGTTTAAATCTTCTAAGACTGCTATTTAAAATTACCAATCTCAGGTTAACTAGACTAAATTGTATCTTAAACTATTTAGACCATCATATCCTTTCTCTCCAGACATCACTCTCCTTTCTTTCCCCTATCCCTACTAGAAGAAATTTATTATGTGCTATCAAAGTATGACTAGGTTTCAAATTACTTCAATATTTACTTTTAAAGGTGCGTTCCCCTTCTTTATAGGCTCTTATAGCCTGGGGATACTATCTTTTTACACTAAATCTATATATATTTTATTTCCCCCCACATTTGTCAAGGGGAGTTTCCGAGAGAGCCTACAAATGGGAGGGGTAGTTACCCCTCCCTATCAAGTTGTAACTATAAACGGCTTACTTCTCTAGGTACCACTGTATAGGATCAGCAGCTAACCACCAGGATGTATCATCGCCCCAATAGCATTTGCTCGGGAAATTCTTTATGTAGTTCTTAGCTACTATAGGTCTATTAGGTAATCCCACAACGCCTATTAGCCATAGGTTGCTTGCCTGATTATCCCATATCTTCTGAGCGATTTCTTTATACTTTGTCGGTGTAATAGTTATGTACCATTGATCTAATAGATCCATAAACTTAGTAAATTCTTCTCCACATTTACCAGTAGGTTTTTCACCTGACTTACCACCAGTGTCTCTCCAGAGACCCCACTGTACAGCCCATCCTATTTCACTTCTTGGATTATACTTGATCCATCCAGGAATGGTCACTCTAAATTCCATCATTCTATCAGTATGCCATACTCCTACATCAAGCTCTCCAGCCTGAGCACGAGTGAAATAAAGAGACCTTTCATCCTCTTTCATAACAGTCTTAATCCCTACATCTTTCCAATATTTGACTATAAGTTCAAGACTTTCTTTGGCAAAGGCTAATCCTTGAGAGTATTCTATAGTTACCTCTAGGGGTTTTCCATCAGGACGTAATCTAAATCCATCTGGTCCTTTCTTGAGACCCATCTCATCTAAAAGTTTATTTGCTGCCGTTGGATCATACTTTGCATAAGCCTTAGCCCATTCTTCTTTAAAGAAACTGCAGTCAGGATGCACTGTAGCTTGCATAGGAACCCCTTGACCTAAGAAGACCATCTGATTGACCTCTTCTCTGTTTATGGCTAAAGACATAGCCCTTCTAAATCTGACATCTTGGAATATCTCTCTCTTTACAGGGTCCTTGTGGTTTAGATTAAATCCTAAAGCTATCTCAGCAGGCACTGGACTGGGCCACATATAGACAGTATATCCACCCTTTTTCTCATTCTCTTTAAGCAGTGTGTAGTCAGGGACCTCTAACCACATTCCTGCATAATCAAGCTCTCCGCTTATAAGCTTCATTACCATAGTCTCTCTAGACGGAGTAACCACTACATTTATTTTATCTATGTATGGTAGCTGGTTTCCGACAGTATCAACTGCTGCAAAATATGGATTTCTTACGTATACTGCTCCTGTTGTAGTCTTCTTTTGTAACATCCAAGGATGAATAGTGGGACAATTAACGTCCTGCTGAGAGGGGGTAATATCATTATGGAAAGCGAAGCACTTATACCAGGCATCAAAACCTTCTTGTTTTGCTATCTTTTCTGCATCCGGATTATATTTTATATGCCACTTCTTCAAATAGTGTGCAGGAACAAAGAAGTTCTGCTGCATAGAACCAAAATATCCTAATATAGAAAGAACTGGTTTATAAGGAGCTGCAAATTTTATCCTCAACGTATAGTCATTGATTTTTTCAAACTTAGCTAACTTACCTCCTGGCATCCACTGTTTTGGTGGAATAGGTGTAAGCTCCTTATTATTTATGATATCATTCCACCAGAATAGTATGTCATCAACTGTAAATGGTTGTCCGTCTGACCACTTCATTCCTTCTCTTAAGTAGAGAGTAATAGTTCTAGCATCTTTAGAGAATTCGTATCCTTTTGCAAGGAAGGGTATTACTTTTTGGGTATTCTTATCTATCCAATAGAGATATGGAATTCTCACATGAGCCCCACCATCATTATTCCAGCTATTTGGTTCTGCAGCAGGAGCCCAGAGTTCCCCACCATACTTTCCAATTTTTTCTATAGGCTGAACTACTAATGGCTCTTTGGGTAATCTCTGTTCTACTGGGGGGAGTTTACCCTGCTTTACTAAATCAGCTAATTCTGGAGCTTCGCTAAATTTTGTAATCTTTTTACCTGTCGCCTTTTCATACTCTGATGGTGTAGCATAATACTTAGCTGAAGGCATCTTTTCAGCAGAAAAGGCAGAAATTGCTCCCATGAAAATACTAAAAATCACAAATGCTGACACTAGTACAATCCATAACTTCTTCATACCGATACCTCCTCCTTTCTTATTGATTATCTTTGAGATCTCATCCAACATGGATTTACTTGACTAGATATCTTTGAGAATATAAATAACCAATTCAATCACTCTACTTTCAGCATCACCTCCTTTACAAGACATACCTATATTCTGCTTCTATTATATAACATTAACAAGAGTATTGTCTACTTTTTCTCTTTCTTTTCGTTAGCCTTTGCTAGTCTATTTAACCATCTAATCATAAGGAAGACTATAAATGCCACAACAAGAAAATCGATAGTAGCAGAAACTAGCTTACCATAAAATATTCCTCTCCAAGAAAGTTCTTCAATACTTTTCAATCCTAAAGCAGAAAGTACAGGATTGAATATTAATGGGGTAAGAAAATCATTTACAAGGCTTGAGACTAGTGCATTTAATTTACCGCCTATGATTACCGCTATAGCTAGTCCAATTACATTGTATTGCTTTAAAAACTCCATAAACTCTTTAATCATACCACACCTCCACACTTTAGATTTTTTAAAATCATCAATCAACTTATACTTTTACTTTAGTGTTACCGTAGACTTACTCGGAGTGCTAAGTAAGTCTCTATTGGTATGGATATTTCTTAATGTATCTAAGAATATTGTTACATCTTCTTCTACCTCTTCCGGACTCATAACTCCTATAGCTACAGCATCTATATCCTTTATATTACCCAAAACAAAGGGAATACCCTGTTCTGGCATAAGTCGTCCAGCAGCTAGCGGTTTAATAATTATTATAGGCTTAGGGAATTCTCTTATCATCTTGGCTATCCAGTTAACTTCTAAATTGGACAAAAAGCCGACAGCATTGAATGGTAATATTACAAACTCTATATCATAATTGCTATTGGCAAGCACAGTTAGGGTTTCAGGCCTATGGGTGCTTATTCCTGGAATCATCCCTAACTCTCTTATATAAGCTAATAGGTCTTCTATGTCTTCAATCTTATTTTTAGAAGATACTAAATGAGAGTCTACAAAACTACAATGAATAGCGTGAAGTTTATTTCCTACCTCACTAGCAATCTTAGTCTCTTCTTTAAGTTTCTCTTTCTCTAACCAACCTAAGGTTGTTGAAATCCATACCATAGGCTGTTTCCCTCTTCTTTTCAATTCTTCCTGAACCTGACAAGTCTTTTCATTAATAGGACCCAAAAGAGATGTTACTCCTAATTCCTGACACTTTTCCAAGACCTCTACGACCTTTTCAACAGTGAAATATTTCTTCAACCATTCATCTTTTGCTTTAGAAAAGTGAGAATAACCATTAAACGTATTGGTACCACAGATAAGTCGGGAAATCTTGACTCCGGCTATCTCTACCTCAGGCACTTTTATATTCCCTTCCATAAGAATACCTCCTCTATCTACTCTAGTTACTTTATATTGTATCATAAAAATTTAGTAAAATTCTTCAAAGACTAAATTTCCTAATAATCTACCTCTTTCTGTTAACGCTATTCTATCTTCCTTTCTATATAATAGTCCTTGAGAGATAAGCTTCTCTATACTTTGTGAAAAGATGTCCCCCACATTTATACCTGTTCTTCTATAGACTTCCTCAAGTGATACCCCTTCTCTCAATCTCAATCCCAATATAATTAGTTCCTTTGCCTTTTCTAAAGGTGAAAGCTTTTCTTCCCAAATCTTGGGAGTCTTATTGTTGCTTAATAATTCTATATATGCCTTTATATTCGGAGTATTAGAATATCTGACATTACCTATTAGAGAATGAGCTGAGGGACCAAATCCTAAATAATCTTCCCCTTTCCAGTAAGTTAGATTATGTTTACATTCGTAACATTTCTTAGCATAATTCGATATTTCATACCATTCAAATCTATATCTACCTAGAACTTCTTGAGTTATGTTAAATATTTCAACTTCTAGGTCTTCAGGCATAGGAATAATTCTACCATTAATAAGAGCTTTATACATTGGAGTTCCTGGTTCATACATAAGTCCATATATAGACATATGAGTAAGCTCTTCTCTCTTTAGTATAATTCCTAAAGTATCCTTCCAACTTTCTAGACTTTGGTTTGGAATTCCATATATTAGGTCTACGTTTATATTTTCAAAACCCACCTCTATAACCATATCTAAAGCATCTAATGCCTCTTTAGAAGAATGAATTCTCCCTAAGAATTTTAGTTCTTCATCCTTAAGAGACTGAATCCCAATACTTATTCGATTTATCCCAAGGTTTTTATACCCTTTTAATTTTTCTCTATCTATTGTCCCTGGATTCACCTCAATGGTAAATTCAAAATTTTCTTCTAGTTTTACTAATCTATATATAGTCTCTATAATATTTTCAAGGTTATCTAGAGGTAAAATACTCGGAGTCCCACCACCTAAATAGATAGTCCTTACATAATAATCCTTACTTAACTTTAACTCCAGCTCTTTTATAAGGGCTTTGGAATATTGATGAAAAAGAGATATGTCGAATCTAAAAGAGAAGAAATCACAGTATAGACACTTCTTTATACAGAATGGCACATGGATATATATGGCTATCTCATTCACTTTTAAGAATAGCTAGAAATGCTTCTTGAGGAACTTCTACTTGTCCTATCTGTTTTAATCTCTTTTTTCCTTCCTTTTGCTTTTCCAGTAATTTCTTCTTTCTAGTAACGTCCCCTCCATAACATTTCTGCAATACATTCTTCTTCAGTGGAGGAATATTCTCCCTAGCTATAATTTTGCCATTTACTGAGGCTTGGATAGGGATTTCAAAGAGTTGTCTAGGTATAAGAGTCCTCAACCTTTTAACTATCTCTCTTCCTCTTTTTTCCGCCTCATCTCTATGAGTAATAATGCTTAGAGCATCTACTGGTTCACCCTTTACAAGTATCTCTAGTCTTACTAGGTCTGATTCCCTAAATCCTATGGGTTCGTAATCTAAAGAGGCATAACCACGAGTTACGGACTTTAACTTGTCAAAGAAGTCAAATATTACTTCGCTTAGAGGCAGTTCATATATAAATACCACCTTCATAGGGTCTATATAGTTCATCTCTATGAGCGTCCCTCTTTTTCCAAGACATAATTCCATAATTGGTCCTATAAATTCCGATGGGCTTATAATAGATACCTTGACATAGGGTTCTTCTACCTTTTCTACTACACTATAATGAGGAAACTGTGAAGGGTTATTTATTTCTAAGATATTTCCATCCTTAGTGTGTACCTTATATACAACATTGGGGGCAGTAGCTACTAATTTTATTCCGTATTCTCTTTCTAATCTCTCTTCAACTATTTCCATATGTAGGGTCCCTAAAAAACCACATCTAAATCCAGGACCTAGAGCTTCTGAGTTTTCTGGTTCAAATACTAATGCAGGATCATTTAGTTGTAACTTCTCCAAACTCTCTCTTAAGTCCTCATACTGATTAGGTTCCTGAGGAAAGAGTCCACAATAGACCATAGGCTTTATTCTTTTAAATCCAGAAAGTGGTTTTTCTATAGGTGAATTAGCATCAGTTATTGTATCTCCTACCTGTGCATCCTTTACATTCTTTATATTAGCTATGATATATCCAACTTCTCCAGCCTTTAATGAATCTGTTGGATGCAATCCAAAAGAGAAATAACCCACTTCGTCAACCTCGTAGACCGCTCCAGTTGACATCATTTTGATATTCATACCTCTTTCTACAATGCCATTAAAAACTCTTGTATAGACTACTACTCCTCTATACGGATCAAAGTAGGCATCAAATATCAAAGCCTCTAGACTTTTATTTGTATCTCCTTTAGGAGGCGGAATCCTCTCTATAATAGCCCTCAGTAATTCATCTACACCTATACCTTCTTTAGCACTAACTAAGAGTATTTCATCTTCTAAGAATCCTAGAGAATCTATTAATTGTCTTTTAACTCTCTCTATTTCAGCACCTGGGAGGTCTATCTTATTTATAACTGGAATCAAGACAAGTCCATTCTCAAGAGCCAGGTTGTAGTTAGCCAATGTCTGTGCTTCTATCCCCTGAGTTGCATCAACTACAAGGATAGCACCTTCACAGGCAGCTAAACTTCTAGACACTTCATAAGAAAAGTCCACATGTCCTGGAGTATCTATAAGGTGTAATTCATATTCTTCTTCACCTAAGATATAGTACATTCTTATAGGATGAGACTTTATAGTGATTCCTCTTTCCCTTTCTAGATCCATCTGATCAAGAACCTGCTCTTCTGCAACTTTTTTCTTAGGCATAGAATTAGTCTTCTCTAAAAACCTATCTGCTAATGTAGATTTCCCATGGTCTATATGTGCTATTATACTAAAATTCCTTATATTCTCCAATCTCATCTATTCACCACCCATACTGAGTTCAATAAGAGCAGATTTTGTCTTTTCTAAAAGACTTTCTTTCTCTACTATAGGTCTTCCAAACCTTACCGTTATTTTGGGCCAACGGAAGATTTTAGAAAAAATTTGGTAGGTATTAAAGGTATACACAGGAACTACAGGGACGTTAGTTTTTGTAGCTAAATACACAAAACCAGAATGTAGTTCTCCTAACACTTTGGATAAATCTCTATTTCTTGTTCCTTCACCAAATATTAGTAATAACTTCCCTTCTCTAAGTATGGCTTCTGCAGTACGCAGTGCGGTTCTATCAACTTTTTCTCTTCTTACTGGAAATGCACCTAAAGACCGAATAAGAAAGGCAAATGGCTTAAATCTAAAAAGCTCCTCTTTAGCCATAAAATAGGTTCTCCTAAAGTGGATACTACACCCTATAACAATAGGGTCCATCATAGCTCTATGATTGGCAACTAAAATAACTCCTCCTTTACGGGGAACATTCTCCAAACCCTCTATTCTATATCTACAAAATAATGTAAGAAATGTTCTAAGTATTACCCAGGCAATCCAGTAGAACATTCCATTACCTTATCTTTCACTACTAGTAAAATTCTATCTACTACCTCTTGTATTTTTAAATTAGTAGAGTCTATATAGACAGCATCAGGCGCTGCCTTGAGTGGTGCTATTTCTCTAGTGCTATCCCTAGTATTTCTCTCTATAATCTCCGCCAATACTGTCTCATAGGAGATCTTCTCTCCCATTTTTTGGAGATCATTATATCTCCTCTTAGCCAATTCTTCATTTGAGGCTGTTAGAAATATCTTTACTTCAGCATCTGGTAATACTACTGTTCCTATATCTCTTCCTTCTATAACCATACCTTTTAACTCAGCAGAAATTCTAGTTATCTTATTTACTATATCTCTTATCTCCTTATGTAGAGAAATTTTTGAAGAAAGATCAGTTATCTTTCTAGAATATATTTTATCAAAAGGGGGCTCTATTCCATTAATAGCAATCCTACAGAATCCTGGTTCACTAGCAGAGATAATTTCTAACTCAGAAGTAAGTGGTAAGATATCCATCTCATCCTCCCATCCCATAGCAGAAAACCACCAGGCGATACTCCTATATATCATACCTGTATCTAGATAATCATAAGATAACCTAAGAGAGACTATCTTTCCTACTGTACTCTTTCCCGCACCTGCAGGGCCGTCCAAGGCAATATTTATCAAAGACATCTTAGTTTTTCCAACTCCTCTTCTGTGAGGGGTCTTAACTCTCCTTCCTTTAGATTTCCCAAACTTATAGGGCCAAACTGTATACGAACTAGGTCTAATACAGGGTTTCCTATAGCCTCAAATATCCTTCTAATCATTCTCTTTCTGCCTTCATGGAGAGAAACTTCTAAAATACTTTTATCTTCTCTAATTTCTATCACTCTAACTTTATCAAATCTAGCAGGACCATCTTCTAAGTCTATACCTCTAAGCAATTTCTCTATTTTATAACCATCTACTTTCCCCTTAACCGTTACTATATACTTTCTTTCTATCTCATATCTAGGGTGCAACAGCCTATTGGCTAGATCACCATCATTTGTAAGTATAAGTAATCCTCGTGTGTCCTTATCAAGTCTTCCAACATGAAATAAGTTCCTTCTCTTTAGTAAATCCGCAATAGTAACTCTACCTTGAGGATCTGACATAGTAGTAATTGAGCCTTTTGGTTTATTTAACACAAAATACTCCTTATTTACTGGTTTAAGTATGGTATTATCAAACTCAACTACATCTAAGTTTGGATTTACCTTGTCACCTATCTTTGCAGTAATACCATTAATCTTTACTCTTCCTGACTTTATAAGTTCTTCTGCCTTCCTTCTTGAAGCTATTCCACAATTAGCTAAATACTTCTGAAGCCGTATGACATCCCCATATGCTCTCTCACCTCTTGGATAGTAGCAGAGGAGACTTTTCTAGCTTTTTCTTGTCCATTCCTTACAATTTCTTTCACAAGGTCAAGATGTGCCTGTAAATAATTTCTCTTCTCTCTTATGGGAGCAAAGTAATTGATTAAATTATTGTATAACTCATTTTTACATGCTACGCATCCCCTATCTCCATTCCTACATTCTTTCTCCACTACGTCTAATTCTTTAGTAAAGAACTTATGAAAAGCAAATATATTACATACCTCTGGATGTCCTTTGTCTTTAAGCCTAATCTTCTGGGGATCCGTGACAGTTGCCATAACCTTCTCTTTAACACTTTCTGGTTCTTCGGTTACTCCAATATAGTTGTTATAGCTCTTACTCATCTTTCTACCATCAATGCCTGGGAATATAGCACCTTCAGTAAGTTTTGGTTGCGGTTCAGGGAAAACTTCCCCATAAAGATAGTTAAATCTTCGCGCTATTTCCCTAGCTAACTCTAAATGAGGAATCTGATCTGCTCCAACCGGAACTACAGTCGCCTTATATAAAAGAATATCTGCTGTCATAAGTACAGGATATCCTAAAAGTCCATAGTTTATACTCTCTCTTATATCAAGATTCCTAACCATATCTTTTAAAGTAGGATTTCTTTCTAACCAACTTATAGGGGTAATCATAGACAACAAAATATGTAACTCTGCATGATCTGGAGATAAGGATTGTATAAATAGGGCACTCTTTTCTGGATCTATTCCTATACTTAATAGATCAAGTATTAAATCCCATACATCTTGGGACAATGTTGAGATGTCCTCATACCTAGTAGTAAGTGCATGCCAATCTACTATAGGGAAGAAACACTCATATTCATCTTGCATATTTACCCAATTTATAGCAGCTCCAAAATAATTACCAAGATGCATCTTACCTGTTGGTCTTATACCGCTTAAAACTCTTTCCATATCTCAAGCCTCCATTCCCTATATAAATATGTTAAATAACCAATTTACTATTGGAGATACTATCACACCTATAAAATTAGTAAATGCTATTAACATTATTATAACTATGAAGCCATACTGCTCTAAAAAATCTGCTATATACATATACCGATAAGGCAGAAGAAGTAGTAAAAGTCTAGAACCGTCTAAAGGAGGTATTGGCATAAGGTTAAAGATAGCGAGTGCTATGTTTATGTAGATATTTATAGATAAAAATGCATTCAAAGGAATTATATAGAAGGGCATAAATATCCGTCCTATCAGTGCAAATACTATAGACAAAAGGAAGTTGGCTAGCGGCCCGGCTATAGAAACTAGTATAGTATCTCTCTTATAATTAGAAAAATTATTTGGATTTATAGGTACTGGTTTTGCCCAACCAAATCTAAATATAAGAAGCATAATAGTTCCTATAGGGTCTAGATGAGCAAGCGGATTTAATGTCAACCTACCGTAAAATTTTGGGGTAGGGTCACCCAACTTATATGCTGCCCATCCATGCGCATATTCATGGAATGTAATAGCTATTAGAATAGCTGGTATGCTTAGCAATAAATTTAAGATATTAAATCTCATCTCTTAAAGAGATTAACATAAAGAAATACAAATTTCAAGTTCAATTCTATACACATTGACAATTATGAATATAGTGCCTTATAATTGCCTTAGAGTTTTATCAAATGGAGGGTTTGATATGGAAACAGTTCTAAGTAATTGGAAGTTATTCCTCCCAATATTAATTTTACAGGTAAGCCTTCAGATATATGCCTTAGTAGATTTGGTTAAGCGTCCAATAGATGAACTGCGTGGTCCCAAAATTTTCTGGGGTATTGTTATAGTTGCATTTCAGATATTAGGGGTGATTATATATCTTGTATTTGGAAGAAAACAATGAGTGCCATAGTAACAGAAGGACTTACTAAATATTTCAAGGATAAAAAGGCTCTAGACAATTTAAATTTAGTAGTTCCTAAAGGTGTCATCTTTGGATATCTTGGGCCAAATGGAGCAGGAAAGACAACTACAATAAGATTACTTTTAAATTTAGCAAAGCCAACAAGGGGAACCGCTTATATATTAGGTGAAGATATAAGAAAGAGTAGAAATTATCTAAGAAAAGTCGGATTTCTTCCAGACGTCCCAAATTTTTACAATTTCTTTACCGCAAGGGAATTCCTCAGATTTATAGCGGATATAACAGATATCGAAAATCCTAAAAAGAAAATAGAAGAAGTACTAGAGTTAGTGGGATTGAGAAATGAAAAAAGAAAAATAGGCACATATTCTAGAGGTATGAAGCAGAGACTTGGACTAGCACAAGCACTTCTACCAGATCCAGAAATTCTTATATTAGATGAACCAACTTCCAGTCTAGATCCGCAAGGCAGGAAAGAAGTCCTAGATTTAATTTATTCATTAGAGGGTGATAAAACTGTGTTCTTTTCTACACATATACTTACAGATGTAGAAAGGATATGTGATAGAATTGGCATCTTAAGAGAAGGAAGATTACTTTTAGAGGATAGCATTGAGAATATCAAAAGGCGGTATTGGAAAAGAAGAATTTTAGTAGAAGTGGATGACTTAGAGAAGTTCTCAAATATAGTAAAAGAGACCTTACCTACAAACTTATTAGAGATTAAGAATAATGGCATAATTATAGAGGTCTCAGATATACAATATGCACTGAAAGAGATACCCAAACTTATTATTCAAGAAGACTTATTATTAAAGAGACTAGAAATATTAGAACCATCCCTTGAAGACATATTTCTAGAGGTAACCAATGATATTTAAACTAATGAAGAAGGAATTTTATGAGTTTCAAAAGACAGGAAAGCTTATAGCTATAATTATTACATTCTTACTCTTTTCCATTATAAGTCCCATAACTGCCAAAATTATGCCTGAGCTTATGAAGTCAATTACTGCTGAGATTACTATTATAGTCCCTCCTCCTACGTGGAAAGATGCCTTTTTACAATTCTTCAAAAATCTAAATCAGATGGTATTCCTAATAGTAGTGCTACTCTTTATAGGAGGCATTGCCGAAGAAAAAAATCGTAAGACTGCAAGTCTTGTGGTAAGTAAAGGGGTAGATAGAAAGAAATGGGTTTTAGCTAAATTTTTCTTTCAGATATCCCTAGTCTTCTCTTTAACTTCGATATCTTTTTATCTATGCTATTACTACTCGGTAATACTTTTCCCTGACACAAAATTTGATACTGCAATACAGAGTTGTGTGTTATATCTCATCTATATGCTTTTTATCATCTCTTTAACTATATTCTCAAGCACAATCGGAAATAATACTATTCAGGCTGGAGGAATTTTTATCTCTATATTCATAATCCTAGTTCTATTAAATATGATACCTTCTATAAAGGATTATAACCCAATGTATTTATCTTCACTAGAAAATCAATGGATAACAAGTGGAATATATTGGAACTCTGCTACAAGACCTATAATATCAAGTCTTATAGTATCTACCGTACTAGTGCTTATAGGTATATATTCTTTTAACATTCAAGAGCTAGAATAAAAAGGCTATTTATAAATATATCTCTTTATCTTTTGTGTTGGCGTCTTTTCAAATTCTTTTTCTACTATATTAAAACCTTTAATTTGAGAAAAAGTGGGAAGTCTACGGTTTGTTTCTTTTATAAGATTATCGAAGTATCTTTCTAGTCTTTCTTGAGCTTGATTAGGTTCAATCTCAAGAAGTTTCAGTTCTACATTTAGAAAGTCATAATCAGGGTATATATACGCTATCAACTTTCCTTCTCTCTCTAACAGCAAAGCCTCCAAAACTCCTCTATCTTCACTTAGAACTTGCTCTATCTCTTCAGGATATATATTCTCCCCATTAGGCCCTAAAATAACATTCTTTAATCTTCCCTTTAGATAGAGATAGTTATCCTTATCGATATAACCTAAATCTCCAGTCCTCATCCAACCATCTTCAGTAAACAGTTTCTTTGTCTCTTCCTCATTTTTATAGTAGCCTTTAGTAACCATCGGTCCCTTTACCAAGACTTCTCCTACGCCTGTTATAGGATCTGGCTTATCTATCTTTATCTGCGCTCCTTTTATAGGGTAACCACAGCTTTGGAATCTTTTCTTGTCAGGCATCGCAAAGGTAATTAAGGGTGCACATTCAGTCATACCATACCCTACAGCACTAGGAAATTCCCCTTCTAAAAGAAATAGATCGACATCGGGACTAAGAGGAGCTCCTCCAATACATATAAGCTTTATATTACCTCCAAACGCCTCAAGTAAAGACTTACAGGCTTTCTTATAGAGAGCTTTCCTAAGCGGTTTAATCTTAGTTGCGCCCCTTAAGAGTATATTATCTTGTAGTTTAGGTAAGACGCTCTTTTTGTATATCTTTTCTATCACTAATGGAACCATCATAACCATAGTTGGCTTTACCTTCTCAAAAGCCTTAAGCAATATCTTAGGACTTGGTTTTTGTTTGAGATAATAAACACTTGCACCTCCAACCATAGAAAGAAGTAAAGTGAAGGTGCATTCATAAGTATGAGAAGATGGCAAGATAGATAAGAATCTATCTTTACTATTAATCTCTATATAGTCTAATGCTGCCAAGATATTCCAGAATATATTTTTATGCGTAAGCATAACACCCTTAGATTTTCCGGTGGTGCCAGAGGTATATACTATAGCTGCAATATCATCTGCCTTTGGCGTATATTCCTTATTAGTTTCAATCTTTATTTTATTTATGCGTTCAAAGAATAATTGATCTATTTTATTTCTAAACTCAAGGAGTTTACTCTTTATTTGAGATTTTACCTCTTTAACTTTTTCTGTATCTACCTCCCTGAAATCGTCTAATAGATAGATCTTTTCTAACTGTCTTAGATTCCCCTCTTCTACCTTATCAAGTAACGAAGAAGAGACAAAAAGGATTCTTGCATCGGACATATTTATAATATTAGAGATACTAACGCTGTCGAATTCATGTAAAATAGGAACTATGATAGCCCCGTAAGTAACAACTGCCATATATACTAATCCCCAATTTATAGAGTTCTCCCCAAGAAGAGCTACCTTATCTCCTGGTTTTACTCCATTTTCCTTAAGGATACTCTTTATACCCTGAATCCTCTCTTTGGCTTGACCATAAGTAACTGAGGTAACTATTTCATCTTCATCAAGCTCGCATAGAAAGGTATTATCTTTATACCTATCAAGACATACATTTATATATGTTCCTAAAGCGTCTATATTATCGTAAAACATTGCTCACCCCTCTTTTAAGCCTTACTTAAAAGTAGGCTTTTTTATAAACCTAAACAAAATAAGTTTTAATCCCTCCCTTTCTTCACTCATAAATAACAATAAAATACTACTATATATTAACATTCCTAACAAGACTAGAATGAATATTTTCAGAAATTCAATTCTAGTAAAACTTAGGTATCCCTTTAAAAAGAATAAAACACATCCCATTATAAAAGAAGCTGACGAGATTTTTACAAAGTTAATAATCAATTTCTTCCCACCTATATAACCAAGCTTTTTCCTTAACAGAAACAATAGTAGAATAAAAGAAAATATGCTAGATATAGAAGTAGCTAAGGCTAATCCAAGATGAGCCATTACTCTTACAAGAATAGCATTAAGGCATATGTTCATCCCTATAGCCAAGAAACTAACGATTACAGGGGTAACTGTGTCTTGAAAAGAATAAAATGTCCTAGCTACTAAAGGTCCAGCAGAAAAGGCAAATAGACCTAAAGAATAAAATTTAAGGGCACCAGCAGTGAGAATTGTAGCTCTGCTATCAAAGGCGCCTCTTTCAAAAAGAAGTCTAATTATCTCTTTATCTAACACTATAAGGCCAATGCTAGCAGGGATAACAATAACCCAGGTAAATCTAATAGCTTTATTAAGTAAATCAACAATCTTTTCGTTTCTTCCCTCTACTACTAATTCAGAGGTAGTTGGGTATATAGCTGTAGATAAGGAACCGGCAAAGAGCGAAACAGGAAGGTCCTTTACCCTCGCACTAAAATTCAACGCAGAGATAGAGCCTTCAGGTAGTCCGGAAGCAAATATTCTGTCAATTATAGTGTTTAAATAACCAACACTAGTGCCTAACAAGATAGGAATCATAAGAAAAAAAGTCTTTTTAACTGCCGGGTGAGAAAAATCTATGTGCCATTTTATATATGGCAATCTCTTCTTTAGATAGAGAAAAACAAGAAAAACTTGTAGAAAAACTCCAAGGACATTACCTAATGCAAGGCTAAGAGGGGGTAAGTTCTTGCCCAAAGTTATAACAGAGAAAATTATACATAAATTGTATAAGAAACCACCTATACCTGGAACTAAGAACTGTTTATAAGACTGAGAAAGACCTGTAAGAATACCCAAAATTCCATGAAATAAGAGGGATGGAAGCAAGAGCCTAGTCATTAATATAGCTAATTCAAGCCTATCACTTGGAAATCCAGGGGCTATCAATTTCAAGAATGGCTCTGTAAGAAGATAAGAAATAACTGTAGCCACAATAAGATATATAAAAGAGACACTAAGGACAGTATCTGCAGCGTACCAGGCTTTTTCTTCTCCATTTCTCTCTTTTTCTTCTAAAAATACAGGAATGAAAACGGTAGTCAAGGCTCCCCCTACCAGACCTGCCAATGTCAAAGGAAGTACTTGAGCAACTAGGTAGGCATCAGTTATGGCTTTAGCTCCAAAAACATTAGCTATAACAACCTCTCTAAAAAATCCCAAGATTCTACTTAAAAATGCTATAACTGTAAGTAAGACTGTTGCCTGTAAAATAGATTGTTTGTGTATATTAATCATAGAGAACGTATCGTTTCCTCAAAGATCTTCTCATAAAATTCTAGTCTCTCTTTAGTTGTGGCTTCAAATCTTAATACAAGAGCAGGCTGAGTATTACTTGCCCTTATAAGACTCCAACCATCTGGGAATTCTATTCTTAAACCATCTATAGTTATAACTCTAACTATATCTTTAGCCACTTCAGGGTATTTAGCTTTAAATTCAGAGAGGAAATTATCTACTATTTGAAATTTCTTTTCTTCTGGGCAATCTACTCTTATCTCCGGCGATACATTAACTTCTGGCAAATCTTTCAAGAGGTCTGAAAAGACAAACTTAGAATTATTCATCTTTTCTCTAGCTACTATCTCTAGAAGCCTTAAAGTTGCATATATCGCATCATCATATCCAAAATATCTATCATTGAAGAACATATGACCACTCATTTCACCAGCTAAGAGAGCAGACTCTTCTCTTAATTTCTTCTTAATTAAAGAATGTCCTACTGGAGAAAGCACAGGTATCCCACCAAGTTTTTCTATACCATCAAATAAAGTCTTAGACGCCTTGACTTCACTTATTATCTTTGCGCCAGGGTTATTCTTCAGTATTTCCTTAGCAAAAATGTATGTCAACTTATCTCCGTACACAACATTACCATTTTCATCTATAACTCCTATCCTATCCACATCACCATCATAAGCAACCCCTAGATCAAGTCTATGTTCTTTTACTACTTCTATCAAATCCTTCAATGTCTCTAGTAAAGTAGGATCTGGATGATGATTCGGGAAATTACCATCCGGCTCAGAGTAAAGCTCAACTAAAGATATATTTAATTCTTTAAGCACATGGGGAACTATAAGACCAGCACATCCATTACCACTATCAACCCCTATTCTTATTAATCCAGGGCTTATTTCCCCTAAGGGACCTTTCTTAAATTCTTCTACAAGAAAATCTTTATAGACAGACAATATATCAAAGGATTTTAGATTCCCTTTATCAAAATTAAATCTTATCTTTCCATTCTCGACTTCACTTACTATCTCATAAAGCCTCTGTATTTCATCACCAAATATAGTCTCCTTTCCAATACATATCTTTAGCCCGTTAAACTCAGGAGGGTTATGACTTGCGGTAATCATCAATCCACCATCTACATCTAGTCTAAAAAGGGAGAAATATAAGACAGGCGTTGGACAGATACCAATATCTATAACATTAACTCCTCCTGCATTTAGACCTCTTACAAGTCCATCAAAAAGGATCTTAGAATGCAATCTTATGTCCCTTCCAACTGATACGGTATAACTCTCTTTTTTTATCTTACCCCTTAAATAAATACTATACGCCTTCCCTATAAGTTCCATTACTTCTGGTGTAATCTCTCTACCAACTTCGCCTCGTATATCATACATACGAAAGATAGTCCTATCTATCATAGAAGATGATCCCTCCTTCCTTTAATAGTTTATAAAGAGTTACAGTAATTAGTATAGCATAATAAAGAAAAAGGGCGAGCAAAATCGCTCGCCCTATATAGCTTCTTAGTAATTACTGCTTAAAGAAGAACTGCTCAGGTCTAGCATTCTTAGGAGATCTAAGTGTATCATCCCAGACAATACCGTCAGGAACATTTCTAAAATTATTCTTTACTACAACAGGCTGAGGTAATTCTCCAACGATACCTATCATCCAAATGTTTCTCTTATGTAGGTTGATTATCTCTTTAAAGAATCGATCTCGCTGTTTCTCATCTGCTGTAGCTTGCGCTTTATCCCAAAATTCATAGATCTTTTTGATGTCTCCCTTGGGTTCCTCTCCTCCTTTACCACCTGTAGAATACCACTGGCCATATAGTGGAGCCCAAGGTCCATCGGTGACTGTTCCTAAGAGTCTCCCTGGGTCAGACATTACCGCTGCATTTCTATCAAAATTCCATACTCCAATCTCTAAATCTCCAGCATTACATCTAGTGACATATAGCGACCTTTCAACTGGCTGTATAGCAACCTTTACTCCCACTGCTTCCCAGTATTTCTTTACCATTTCAAGGACATCCGACCAAGCTCCAAATATACCACTTGGGAATGTTATAGTCAGAGCTAAAGTCTTCCCATCTGGTCTTAACCTAAAGCCATCTTTATCTCTCTTATTGAGTCCTATCCTATCTAGGACTTCATTAGCCTTCTTTGGATCATACTCTGCCCACATCTTCTCCCACTCTGGATCATAAAAAGCAACACCGCTGATAAGAGAGCACTGCCTAGGCTTACCCATACCTAGATATACAAGTTTCCATATCTCCTCTCTATTAATAGCTATAGATAGTGCCTGTCTGAATCTTCTGTCCTCAAATAACTTACGCAGGACTGGGTCTTTAACGTTCTGATTTAAACATATCATAACATCAGAACCTACACCTTGTTTCCAACTAAGGACTCTGTAATTCCCCTTAGTCCTGTTTTCCATAAGTAGTGTATAATCTGGGAGACTGATATGTCTTGTCTGCATATCTATTTCGCCAGAAACAGCCTTCATCGTAATCACTTCTCTATTTTCTACAAGAGCATGAGCTATCCTATCAATGTATGGTAGTTGATTCCCCGCTGGGTCTATTTTCCAATAGTATGGGTTTCTTTCAAAGATCATAGTAGTAGCTGTTGGAAGAGTTGTATTTTTCCAAGGATGTAGGACTGGCAATTCAGGATTCTGCAGCCAAGCATTAGAGTTACTCACCCTAGCATCGAATAATTGGTACCAGAATTGAAATCCTGCATCTTTCGCCTTCTTTTCTAACTCCTCTTTCGGTGCATATTTTATATGGAACTGCTTACCATAATGTTTTGGCAGGAAGAACTGATTTCCTCCAGACTTACATATATTTATTAGAAAAAGAGGATTTGGTTGTTCAAATTCTACCCTAAATGTATAAGTATCTACCTTTACTATTTTACAAGGTTTACCTCCAGCAGTAAGCCAAGTAGCAACTGTTGGCGTAAGATCCTTATTCATTACCACATCTTCATACCAGAACATTACATCATCAGTAGTTAAAGGTGTCCCATCTGACCACTTAATACCTTCTCTAATCTTGAATGTGTAAATCTTAGCATCTTTAGAAACCTTCCAACTTTCTGCTATATTGGGTAAAACCTTTGTCCCACCTTTGTCAAACATAACTAGATGCTCATGACAGATCTTATTCGGACCCCACTGGTCGGAAAGACCAACCCATGCCCTACGCCAAGTTCCACCATATTGGCCAATCTCTTCTACAGGTGTTACCACTAGAGGACTTTTGGGTAATCTCTGCTCTACCGGTGGAAGTTTACCCTGTTTTACTAAATCTTGTAACATTGGAGCTTCATTAAACTTAGTAATTTTCTTTCCGGTTAACTTCTCATAATCTGAGAGATTATAGTATTCTCCAGGTATAACTTTTTCTTGCGAGAAAACTAGGCTAGAAGCACTCATAAGTAGACTTAAAACCAATACTAATAACAAACCAACCTTCAATAATCTCATAATCAGACCTCCTTTCTAATCTTATTTAAATAACCATACTTAACAAAAGCCTTGCAGGCAACATCTTGCCAATATGGGTCAAGTCCCAAGGCTTCATTAGACTGATAATATCCAGCTATAAATCCACCATTAAAGCATCCCAATTTCTCTATCATCTCCTTAGCAAAATCCTCTATTAACTTTGCATCCTTCTGAGGTAGAACCTGCTGTATATCCACAGGACACCAAAAATTGACCTTACCCCCAAAGTCTCTAGCCAAGTTATCTACACCATGTAAAGCAGGTTGATCAAACTGTAAGACATCTATTCCAACTTCTATTAGATCTGGTATTATTTCATAAATATGACCACAGGAATGCATAAAGACGTAAAGTCCAAGCTTATGAGCAACATTACACAGCTGAATAAAGCCAGGCTTAAATAATTCTCTCCAAGATTTAGGTGAGACTAGAAGTCTATCCTGCGTCCCCCAATCTTCTGCAAACATAACCGCATCAGCACCAGCTTTAGCAAATTTTTCTATAACAATTTCAAGTAAATCTGCAATATTCTTAAGCAATTTGGAAACATTCTCTTTCTCTGCAGCTACATCTAACAGGAAATTATCCATCCTCCTTAAGTATCTAGCTATACTAAATGGAAATCCTGGAAGAAATCCTATATGAAATTTATCCGGTGTCTCTTTAAATATCCTTCTAGCAGATTCATACCTTGAATCTAGGTCTAACGGGGGAAATTTATAAGATTCAAGTTGACTCCAATCCTCTATAGCTCCTTTTACCACCTCCCCTTTTGAGTATGCCTCAAGTCTAGCCCAAGTATTTCCCCACTCATCTATCCTTTCCCATCTATTATCTCCTTTATAGACCCATTCCTCACTTACATAAGGATTTGGACCTAAGCCTACCCCAACTATGTCATTAGGATATGGCGGTGGTAAAGTCATAGGTATCCTTTCGGGTCCTTCGAATTCCAAACTCTTTATTACAATTTCTCTACTAGTCATATACCTCCACCTTTAATTTTTCAAGGGAGAGGGGATAGTAAACCCTCTCCCTATACAGACTACTTCGTCTTAAAGAAATATTGCTCTGGGAAAGTATTACCTTCTGTGAGCTGTAACCAGTCTTGTATTGCATCTTCTGGGACATTTCTAAAGTTATTCTTTACTATTACTATCTGAGGTAATACACCCACTATCCCTATAACCCATAGATTCTTCGCATTTAATCTCATAATCTCATGAGCATAGTTTGTCCTAGCTGTTTCATTAGTGGTGCTTTTAGCTTTATCGTAAAGCTGATATATCTTTACAATATCTTCAGGTGGCTTCTCTCCCTCTTTACCTCCAGTTCTATACCATCTCCAATACTCATTAGCATTATTTGGGGGGGTTCCACTTGGCATACCAGGTACCCAGTAGAGGGGTTCCACTAGAGGGGTGAAACATCTATCCATAGTCCAGATACCAATATCGAGCTCTCCAGCTTGTGCCCTAGTAGTAAATAGATCTCTACTCTCTTCTTTAAGGAGGGTCTTTATACCTATAGCCTCCCAGTATTTCTTCACCATTGTGGTGACATCTGTCCAAGGACCAAATATAGGTGCGTATTCTATAGTTACCGTTAAGGTTTTTCCATCTGGTCTTAATCTAAAGCCATCCTTATCTCTCTTTGTCAATCCAATCTTGTCTAATAGCTGATTAGCCTTAACGGGATCATATTCTGCATAAGCCTTCTCATACTCTGGCTTGTAATATGGGCATTGAGGAATAACTGATGCCTGTCTAGGCTTACCCATCCCTAAATAAGCTATCTGATTTATCTCTTCTCTGTTTATAGCTAGAGAGAGTGCTCTCCTAAAGTCAACGTTCTCAAAGAGTTTACGGAGCACTGGATCTTTATGGTTAAGGTTAGGCATAAGTAGAGCATTAGAACCTTCTGCAGACGTCCATTTTAAGACTCTATAATTTCCCTTGTCTTTACTCTCCATAAATAGAGTATAATTAGTCCATACGATATGCCTAAACTGCATATCTATTTCTCCAGCCATAGCCTTCATATTTAAGACTTCTACGTTTTCAACTATATCAAATCTTATTTTATCTATATATGGTAGCTGATTTCCTGCGGTATCAATCTTCCAATAGTATGGGTTCCTTGTAGCTATAACAATATTAGAAGGAGGGGGAGTAGTTATTACCCATGCCCATATCCTTGGACAATCTGCATTCTGCCAACTTTGCTTATTACTAAATAACTGATGCCAAAGTTGAAATCCTGCTTCCTTTGCCATTGCCTCAAGCTTTTCTTTAGGGGTATAGTTAATATGGAACTGTTTTAGATAGTGGGCAGGATATTGTGTAATACTTAGAGCATTGGGTCCTGCTAATATCTGCATAAATAACCCATAGGGAGCATCAAACTTAAATCTGACAGTATAATCATCTACCTTTTCAATCTTACCGGGCTTACCTTCTACTGTAAGCCAAGTGGGAAATGCAGGAGTAAGGTCCTTATTTAGGAGGACATCTTTATACCAGAATAGTATATCGTCTGCTGTAAATGGCTGTCCGTCAGACCACTTTATACCTTTTCTTAGATAGAAGGTAAAGGTCTTACCCTCATCCTCTATCTTCCATTTAGTAGCTACGTTAGGGATAACTTTCTTGCCATCAGCACTCCAACGGACAAGATTTTCATAAGTAATTCTACTACTAATTATTCCAACATCGCTTACCCCAACAGCAGCTCTTCTCCAAGTGCCTCCATACTGTCCAATCTCTTCAATAGGGGAAACCACTAATGGTTCTTGAGGTAATCTTTGCTCTACAGGAGGGAGTTTCCCCTGTTTGACAAGGTCAGCTAACATCGGAGCCTCATTAAATTTCTCAATTTTCTTTCCCGTTGCTTTTTGATAGTCTTGAACGCTATTGTAAACTTGAACACTAGGAACCTTCTGCTGAGCTAACGCTAGATTAGTAAAAGCTAATCCAAATAAGCTTAGAGATAACAAAAATACTAATAAATTTCTCAACCTTCTCATTTTTACCTCCTCTCACAATATCTTTCCAATTTTATCCCTATAACCTCCTCTATCCCCTATAAAATTCTTCTAAAACCCACTTAGACTCTTCCCCTCTTCTCAACCTCCTTTCATATTCAAAACCGATTGCAGTATCATTATAACTTGTGAGATCCCATCTGTCAATATTCAGATTAAAAGACTAGTATAGCAAAGGGTTTTCCCTATGCTATACTCTTTTTGAATTGGGTAGTTGCTATATAAAGTGTAAGAAAAACTAGTATTATAATATAAACAAATCCTTGCATTATCTCAGTCCAATTCCATCCTGATATAACAAGAGTTCTTAATGGAGTCACTACATAAGAAAGAGGATTCCACTTAGCTATTGTTGCCAGCCAGTTTGGCATGGTTTGGGTTGGGAACATAGCATTACTAGTAAACATAAGTGGCATAGTAAGGAAATTTACTACCGCAAACAAGGTCTCCATATTCTTTAATCTTGCAGCCAAGGCAAGGGAAATACCAGCCATAGCAAGACTAAAACTCATAACTAAAAGCAGAATCAGCATAATTCCCAAGATACCTGTAGCGAAGTTTACTCCCATAAGTCTTGCTACAATTATTATCATTAAGCCTTGAAATCCTGCTGTTAATGCACTTGAAAGCATCTTACCCAAAGGTATTGCACTTCTAGATATAGGAGAAGCAAGCATCTTATTTAGATACCCAAATCTCCTATCCATAACTATAGAGACGCCGCCGAAAATCCCACCAAAAAGGGCTGTCATAACTATAATCCCCGGAGTCATAAAATCTAAGTATTTTACTCCACCTAAAGCCATCATAGCAAAAGGATTATTAGTAAGCCCCGACATGAGATTCCCCATAAGGCTTAACCAAATAAATGGTTGAATTATCGAGACCATAATTCTCATTCTCTGGTCTACAAAATGTTTTATCTCTCTCCAAAAAACAGAATATACATCTTGCAAGAAATACTTCATCTTGACCTCCTTAGTATCCTATCCATTCTTCTATTGTCTTCCCTACTTCCCTCTTCATCTCTTAATTCCCTACCGGTATAAGCTATATACACATCATCTAGAGTAGGCTGTTTTAGTGTTATAGAGGTTATCTCAATATCCTTCTCATGGGCAATATTAAAGACTAATGGGATAAGCCTCTCACCTTTGCTTGCTACAATAGTGTATCTCCCATCACTTTTCCTGATATCTTTAACATATTCGATATTTCTTATGCTCTCAAAAAATAAATTGATAACCTCTATACTATTCTGCCTTATAGAAAGTGTTATCAAATCTCCACCAAGATTCTCTTTGAGATTCTTTGGAGTATCTATAGCTTTTATCTCTCCATGATCTATAATAGCAATCCTATCACAGATATTATCTGCTTCTTCCATATAGTGAGTAGTCAAAAATATAGTCATATTATTCTCTTCCCTAATTCTTGCTATATAACTCCATATATCCTGCCTAGTCTGCACATCTAATCCTAATGTAGGTTCATCCAAAAAGAGTACTCTAGGCCTATGGATTAATCCCATAGCTATATCTAGTCTCTTCCTCATTCCACCTGAATAATTCTCCACCTTTTCATCCGCTCTGTCTGCTAAATGAACAAGTTCTAATAACTCTTTTATCCTCTTCTCCATTGTATTCTTAGGTATATGATAGAACCTCCCCTGTAGATAGAGATTCTCCCAACCTGTAAGGGAATCATCTACAGCAAGATCTTGGGAGACATAACCTATAGAGAGCCTAACCGGATTAGGATTTTTTACTGCATCATATCCGCAAACTTTAGCAGAACCAGAAGTAGGCTTTATAAGGGTTGTGAGCATCATCATAGTGGTTGTCTTTCCAGCACCATTTGGTCCAAGAAAACCAAATATCTCCCCTTCTTCCACATCAAAGCTTATACCTTTTACAGCCTCTATTCCTCCCGGATATACTTTTGATAGCTTATTAACTTCTATTACTCTCAACTTCTACTCTCCTTTCTTAACCCTCTCTATGATCTTTTCCATCTCTATAAGATCCTTGGTAAGATTAGATAGGATGTTCATTATCTGGTCCGCTTTTATAAGAATAAGTCCTGGGAAATTCCTTACCTTCATAAAGATCAATTTATCCCCAGGATTTAAGTCAAAGTCTACTCTAGCTTCCTGGGGAATAACTAATTGTCCCCTCTCACTAAGAGTAGCTATCCCATAAAATTTTTGCTCCATAATCTTACTCCTCCATATTATATTTATTAATCATACTAATATGATACACATGAAAAGTAAAAATGTCAAGAAAAATTCATCCCTGGGGTGTAATCACTTTTTAGAAAGAGGACTCCTTTCTGGCTGGAATTGGTATACTATAATTAAAAAATCCAACCAGAAAGGAGGGATTTAATTGATACTTACCATTATACAAAATTTACCTATGCATAAAAAGAGTAAAGAGATATTAGCTGTTATAGTAAGAAGTCTTATAGAGGTAGGAATCCCTTCATTGAGAGGAATGGCTAAAAAAGCCATGGATAAAATGTTTGTTGAACCTACTAACTATTCATTTAGAGAATCTCTGGTTAACAGAATAAGAAGATTCTTTAACTCTCACAAGTGGGATTATATAACTGCTCAACTAGCTTTGGCTCAATTTATCCTGAATAGACTTAATAGAAAGCGCATTAACATACATGTTCTTACTGACTTTACCTATCTAGAAGATAAATGGAGAGTCTTAAGCTTTGCTGTTCCTATTGGTGGTAGAGCTATACCTATATTAGCTATTCCAGTAAGTAAAGATGCATTCAGCAACTTAGAATGGAAAAGTGAAGTAGACTTACTTATTTACGCTATATCTTTATTACTTCCACTATTGCCAAAAGAGACAGTATTTACCTTTGATAGAGAGTTTACCTATCCAAAGCTGATGGAGTTTCTAAGAGATAATGGAATGTATTTTGTTATAAGACTAAAGAAGACAGTTTATGTAGACGGTAAATCTATAACAACACTAGTACCTGGTATTTATGAAGATGTAGTAGTACATAAAATCAAAGCTAATGTATACCTGAAGGGATATCTGAATATTAATGGTAAGACTGACTTTTACGCCTATGTATCAAACTTACCAAAAGAGAAATTAAGCTGGGAGTTATACCAAGAGAGGATGAAGATAGAAGAGATGTTTAGAGATGAAAAGAGTATACTAAACTTAGAATACCTAAGTTATGTAGAGAAAAGTGAAGTGTTAGGAAGATGGCTTTTAGTGTTTCTATTAACGCTTCTGAATCTTTATCTAATTTCTAGGGTAGAGACAGATGATCATAGAGTAAAGTTGGCAAAGAGAGACTTAGAGGAAAAGAAGATAAGTTTTGTAAGGTATGCCATAGCCCTAGCTATAGATATTTATAGTATGATGTTAAAAGTAAGCAAGACAGGAAGATTAGTCCTTATAGTTGGAGGTATTCAAAAGTGATTACAGATCAGAAATTCATCCAGAATTACAAAAGAATAAAAGACTGGTCTATCTAGTGTAAATGAGTAAAATCTGATAAAATATTAGCAAAAATTTATACTTGGGAGGCTAAGATGGAGAAAAGATTAAATGACTGGGAAAATCTTGAGGTATTACAGAAGAATAGGTTAAAAAGTAGAGCCTATTTTATTCCTTATTCTGATATAGATTCCGCATTAACATTTCAGAGAGAAATAAGTGATAGGATAAAAATTCTAAACGGCAAATGGAAATTCCACTATGCCCCTTCGCCTTATGAAGCTCCTAAAGATTTCTACAAAGAAGATTATGATGTAAGTAGCTGGGATGAAATAAGAGTTCCTAGTAACTGGCAAATGGAAGGATACGGAAATCCTCACTATACAAATGTTATGTATCCATTTCCCGTAGACCCCCCTAGAGTTCCATCTGAAAATCCCACTGGTTCATACCGTAGGGAATTTTACTTGGAGGAAGACTTGAATGGGAAAAGGATAATCCTAAGATTCGAAGGAGTAGATAGTGCCTTTCATGTATGGGTAAATGGAGAAGAAGTGGGTTATAGTCAAGGTAGTAGACTTCCTTCAGAATTTGACATAACCCCATATACAAGGTCAGGTAAGAATATATTAGCAGTAAGAGTATATCAATGGTCAGATGGAAGTTACCTAGAAGACCAAGATATGTGGTGGCTAAGCGGTATATTTAGAGATGTCTATCTTGTTATAAGGCCAGAGGTGCATGTAAGGGATATATTTATAATTGGTGATTTAGATGAAAAATACGAATCTGGAATATTAAAGGTCAAATTAGACTTAATAAATACAGGCAAAAAGAACATAGATAATCATAAAGTATCAGTTATATTTCTTGATGATGGACAGAAATTGATAAAGGAGACAGAGAGGACATTCTCTCTAGAGTCTTTAGAGGAAAAGCGGATAGAAATAGAAATCCCCATAGATAACCCAAGAAAGTGGTCTGCAGAAGATCCATATCTCTATAATCTTATCATTAATTTGACAAATGAAAAAGGAGAGACCCTTGAAGTAATACCCAATAAAGTAGGGTTTAGGAAGGTTGAACTAAAGGGTGGAACATTTTTAGTAAATGGAGTACCAATTAAACTAAAAGGGGTTAACAGACATGAGCATCATCCTGATTTTGGAAGGGCGGTTCCTATAGAATGGGCTGAGCAGAGTATAATCCTAATGAAACGACATAATATAAATGCGGTCCGTACATCTCACTATCCTGATGACCCAAGGTTTTACGATCTGTGTGATAGGTATGGAATCTATGTGATAGACGAAACAGATCTAGAGTGTCATGGTTTTGCCTTTACTGGAGATATAAATAGGATCAGTAATGATCCCAAATGGCAACCTGCCTATATAGATAGGATAGAAAGAACCGTTCATAGAGATAAGAACCATCCATGTGTTATATTCTGGTCTCTAGGGAATGAGTCAGGTTTTGGTATAAATCATGAGGCTATGGCAGAGTGGTGTCGTAAAAACGATACAACAAGATTAATCCATTATGAGAGAGACATCTCTGCTAAGGTGGCTGATGTGGTAAGTACTATGTATACTCCAGTTGATAAGTTAGAAGAGCTTGGTAAGTTGACAGATATGGAGAAACCCCATATACTCTGTGAATATGCCCATGCTATGGGTAACGGTCCTGGAAACCTTAAAGAGTATTGGGAAACATTTTACAGATACAAGAGACTTCAAGGCGGATGTATATGGGAATGGATGGACCATGGGATAAGAAAGAAGACTCCAGATGGGAAGGAATACTTTGCCTATGGAGGAGACTTTGGAGATGAACCTAATGATGGAAACTTTGTAATAGATGGATTAGTCTTCCCAGACCATACTCCTAGCCCCGGATTAATTGAGTATAAAAAGATTATAGAGCCAGTAAAAGTAGAAGAGATAGACCTTAAAAAGGGTGAAGTAAAGATAACAAACCTCTATGACTTTATATCTCTTGACCACTTAACTATGTCTTGGAATGTAACAGTAGATGGTAAACCTATAGAAGGTGGAGAAATTCCAATAAATGGTATAAACGCAAAAGAGAGTAGAATAGTAACTATACCCTATCGTCTCCCAGAAGACCCTGAGCCAAATACAGACTATTGGTTAAATATATACTTTATTCTAACAAATGATACATTATGGGCAGAAAAGGGACATATTGTGGCATGGGCACAGTTTAAACTACCAGTTGAGTCTAAGAAAGCTCCAAAAATCTTGAATATCGACTCAATGCCTAGCCTAACTTACAAAGATTTAGATACTAAAGTAGAGATTAAAGGCTCAGACTTTAGCCTTATATTTAATAAAGTAAAAGGTACTATGGATGAACTCAGATATAATGGCATAGACCTTATAAAGATAGGTCCAAGACTTAATCTATGGAGAGCACCTATAGATAACGATAAATATGTGGTGGAAAACTGGAAAAAGAAATTTGTTCATCTATTAAATCACAGAATAGACGATGTTCATATTGAGGTAAAGGGTAAAAACCTAATAGAGATAAGGGTATTATCCTGTATAGCTCCTCCTGTTGTAGATTGGAAGATAGATACGGAGTATACATATTCGATCTATGGAAGTGGCGATATCCTACTAGAGGTAAAAGGTAAGCCTCAAGGGAATCTCCCCATGTTGTTTCCTAGAATTGGATTGAAAATGGGCATTAATAAAGAGCTAGAAGAAGTTATGTGGTATGGAAGAGGTCCAGGAGAATCATATATAGATAGTAAAGAAGCCAATTCTTTTGGCATCTACAAAAAGAGTGTAGATGAGTTATATACCCCCTATGTAAAGCCACAGGAAAATGGGAATAGAACTGATGTAAAGTGGGTATCTCTAACAGATAGAAAAGGGATAGGGTTACTCTTTGTTGGAATGCCAACTATAAATTTCAGCGCCCACAGATTCGAACCAGAAGACTTTGAAAAGGCAAGACATACCTGTGACTTAGTCCCTAGAGATTACATAGTATTAAACATAGACTATAAACATAATGGGCTTGGTAGCGCTAGTTGTGGTCCAGCTCCATTAGAAAAGTATCTCTTATATCCTCAAGACTTTGAGTTTTCAGTAAGGATAAAAGCATTTGATAATTCGTTAACAACACCAATCTATCTTAGTAAATATGTGTTATAATTAGGTAAAATTTTATTTAAATTTGGAGGTGTCCTGTGCGAAGAGGCAAAAAGAAGCTAAGAGTAGGGATTATTGGTGTAGGAGGTATATCTAAGGTCCATCTCGAGGGATATGCGAAGCTTCCCGACCTAGTAGAAGTTGTAGCCTTCTGTGATATCATACCAGAAAGGGCAAAGACTGGAGCAGAAAAATATGGAGCTCCAGGGGCAAAGGTATTTACTGACTATAGAGACCTTCTAGCAATGAAAGACCTAGATGCAGTTGACATCTGTACTCCAAATAAATTACATGCACCTATGACAATAGACGCATTAAAATCAGGTAAACATGTCTTTTGCGAAAAACCTATGGCTATAACATCTGAAGAGGCAGATGCGATGGTAAAGACAGCTAAAGAGACTGGTCTAAAGTTAAGTGTAGGGTATCAATCCAGATACTCTGACGACGCCCAACTCTTAAAAAGAATGGTATCTGAAGGAGAACTAGGTAAGATATACTATGCGGAGGCTCTTGCTCTTAGAAGAAGAGGAGTTCCAACTTGGGGAGTATTCTTATCTAAAGAGATGCAAGGAGGAGGTCCATTAATAGACATTGGGACCCACTCCTTAGACCTAACCCTATGGCTTATGGGAGATTATTCTAAGCCAGTAACAGTTTTGGGTTCTTCTTATAAAGAGCTGGCACCGTTAGGTGGTTATAATGCATGGGGTCCGTGGGATCCAAAGTCTTACGAAGTAGAAGATTCAGCATTTGGCTTTGTGAAATTGGAAAGTGGAGCTACTGTTTTAGTTAAGGCTTCCTGGGCACTGAATATAGAAAAGGATGAACATGGTTCAGTATTATGTGGGACAAAGGGAGGAGCTAGATTTGTAAATAGTGTCCTCACTATAAATAAAGAAGGCAATAATAGACTATGGGACATAACTCCTGTTCCTACTAGAAGTTCCGACTCTCTATATGATAGAGAGATAGCCTACTGGGTAGACTGCCTTATAAACAATAAAGAGCCTTTAGTAAAAGCAGAGGAGGCAGCACAGGTAACAAGAATTTTAGAAATGATATACAAATCTTCCGAAACTAATAAAGCGGTGGAGACCTCTAAGAAGAGGTAAAAATTATCCGGGAGCTAGAAGATTAATTGCTTCTAGCCCCCATGTAAAATTATCTGTGCTATGATAGGACATAAGTCTTTAAGGATTCTAGTTAAATAGAGAGGTCTATTTTGATCTATAGAGCGATACCATTAAGAAGAGTAAAGATATCTATAATTGATGTAGGGATAATACTTTTCTTTTTTGCATTTATATATGGTATCATAAGCACTGCTAAAGACTGGAAAGAGATCCCTACATATACCCTTAATATATCTCTGTCTCCTAGAAATCTGCCACTCTACGCATGGTTTTCTCTTTTAAGACAGTTTTTAGCATATATTCTTTCCCTTTTATTCTCTATATCTTATGGATATATAGCTAGCCATAATAAGACTTTGGAACCGTTTATGATATCACTTCTAGATATTCTACAGTCTGTTCCCGTATTATCCTTTATGCCTGGTGTTATATTGGGATTAATAGCAATCTTCCCACATGGCAGAATTGGGGTAGAACTTGGTAGTATAGTGTTAATATTCACTGGCCAAGTATGGAATATGGCTTTTAGTGTATATGGCTCTATGAGCTCCTTACCTAGGGATCTAAAAGAGGCATCAGAGATTTTTAATCTCACCCCATTTCAAAAATTTCTCTATGTAGAACTTCCATATTCTATCATAGGACTAGTCTGGAATAGTATGATGTCTGTAGCAGGCGGATGGTTCTTTCTAATGGCTTGTGAAATGTTCACTCTGGGAGAGAGAGATTTTAGACTCCCTGGACTAGGTTCTTACCTCCAACTAGCAGCTATAGAGGGGAACACAAAAGCTATCTTGTTAGGATTAGGAACAATGATTGCGCTGATAGTATTAATTGACCAGCTGGTATGGAGACCATTAACAGCCTGGGCTCAAAAGTTTAAGGTAGAATTAACTACTAGAGGACCAGTTCCTACTTCGACCATCTTGACAATACTACAAAGATCTACTATTCTAACAAAATTTAGTGAAAAAATAAACGAGTTTATCGAAAAGATAACAGGTAAATTTTCTAAGAGAGAACAGGTTGAAAGAAAAGTTAATCCTTTCCCTATACTAAAATTTATACTGCTTGGAGTGTTCCTAACTGTGATAGGTTATGCATCTACGAGGTTAATATTTCTTATCTCTAGAGTTCCTGTACATATGTGGGGAGATATTATAGTCAGTGATCTATTTACTCTTTTAAGAGTATCTACTGCGGTAGTTCTATCTATAGCATGGACTTTACCTCTAGGGGTATTCATAGGTATGAATCCAAGAATCTCTGTAGTAATGCAACCAATAGTCCAGATATTAGCTTCTATACCTGCCACAGCAGTATTTCCAATTATACTTATGTGGCTAATAAGTCTAAAGGGAGGACTATCTATTGCCTCTATACTACTTATGCTTTTAGGAACCCAATGGTATATACTCTTCAATGTAATAGCAGGTGCAATGTCTATTCCTGCAGATCTAAAAGAGGCAGCGGAAATATTTCAATTAAAAGGGCTGGAAAAGTGGAGAAGGCTAATTATACCAGCAGTTCTTCCCTATCTAGTAACCGGAGCTATAACTGCTACTGGAGGAGCTTGGAATGCATCTATAGTGTCTGAGTATGTCCATTTTAGAGGTAAAATACTAATGGTCAGGGGGTTAGGAGCATTAATAAGTAACTCTGCAGACAAAGGAGATCTGAGCCTCTTAGCCGCTAGTACTATAATGATGATTATAACTGTCACTTTGATAAATAGATTCTTCTGGAGAAGATTATACTGGCTTGCTGAAGAACATTACTCTCTATGATATAATAAAGCTATGGCTATTATAGAAGTAAAAAATTTAACCATAATATTTGATATGCCTAATAATACTAGGATAACGGTAATAGAAGACATAAACCTTTCTCTTGAAGAGGGAGAATTTGTTGCTATCTTAGGACCATCTGGGGCAGGAAAGTCTACTATAGTCAGAGCTATAGCTGGTCTTATAAAGCCAACGCATGGAGAGGTCTTGTATAGAGGTAAATTAGTAGAGGGAGTAAATCCTGGAATTTCCATGGTATTCCAGACAGCTGCCCTTTTCCCTTGGTTAACGGTTCTAGAAAATGTTGAGATAGGATTAAAGGCTAAGGGTGTTCCTCCTAAAGAAAGGAGAGAAAGAGCCCTTAGAATGATAGACCTAATAGGGCTAGACGGTTTTGAGAGCGCCTATCCCAAGGAACTCTCAGGTGGTATGAGACAGAGGGTTGGATTTGCTAGAGCCTTAGTAGTAGAGCCAGAGGTACTACTTATGGATGAACCATTCTCTGGGCTAGATGTGCTTACCGCAGAGAATCTACGTAATGACCTCTTAGAGCTATGGATAGAAAAGAGGATCCCAACTAAGACTATCCTTCTCATAACACATAGTATAGAGGAAGCAATATATCTTTCAGATAGGGTTATAGTGCTAGATAAAAACCCTGGAAGGATAAAGCAAGAGATATATGTAAATATGCCCCACTGGCGAGATAGAGAATCAGAAGAATTTGTAAGGTTAGTAGACCGTATTTATAGTATTATGATGGGTAAACCTATAACTACTACTAAGCCTCCTAGACCTGAAAGATATGGAACTCCTCTACCTCATGTAAGGGTAGGAGCTATAGCTGGTTTTGTAGAGCTTATTGCTGAGCTAGAAAGGAAAGAGGATATATATAAAATAGCAGAAGACTTAAATATGGACTTAGCAGATATACAACCAGTTATAGAGGCTTCAGAATTGTTGAAGTTTATAGATACTACAGGGGGAGATATATCTGTTACAGAGATAGGAAGGGTCTTTGCAGAAGCAGATGTCTTAGAGAAGAAGGAGATATTTAGAAAACAGATATTAGCCAACGTTCCCTTTATTCAGCAAATAGTTCAGGTCTTACAAAATAAATCTAACCACAGAATGCCGATAGAGTTTTTTATAGAACTTTTAGAGACCAAGTTTAGTACGAGCGAGGCTCAAGCTCAGATGGAAATAGCTATAGATTGGGGAAGATACGCTGAACTATTCGCCTACGACGAGGATAGTAAAGAGGTGTATCTAGAAGAGGAAGTTCCGGAAGGTGAGAAGGTATAGCGTATTAAGAATATTATATATAACTGTCTTTTCACTTCTTATATCGATTCTATTTAGGACACCCCGAGTAGAAGCAATTAAAGATATGTTAACTGTATTTATATATTTTCTTACGCCTCTTATGGTAGAAAATTGGTGGAGTTTAACTATAGGAATATTAGTCCCCCTCTTGAGATTTCTATTTAAGTTACAAATATATAACCCTGCATCTATAATATTCTTCGTAATATTAGGCGATGTCTCTTTGATATTTATATTTTCTCTCCTCTACAATAAAGGGAGATGGGTAAGCTTTATAGGAATTATCCTGGGTAGTTTGACAAGGTTTTTAATCATATCAAGATCTGTATCTAAACTAGTAGATAATTATAGCAATATCTATATTATAAATATGAATCTACTATGGTTTACGATTTTCGGTGGTATCTTAGCCTTTACAGCCATACCCCAGATAGAAAAGGAGCTAAGGATGAGAGATGAACTTCATAGATGAATTAAATCCACAGCAGAGAGAAGCTGTCTTATATACCGAAGCACCACTTCTAGTTCTTGCTGGTGCTGGAAGTGGAAAAACTAGAGTTATAACATACAAAATTGCCTATTTAGTCAAGGAATTAGATGTACCTGAGGATAATATATTAGGAGTAACATTTACTAATAAAGCGGCTGGGGAGATGAAAGCTAGAGTTGCAAGGCTTCTAGAAAAAGAGGCAAGTGATGTCTGGTTAGGAACATTTCACGCTACCGCAGCAAAGATACTAAGGAGATATGGTCCATACATAGGGATAAATAGCAATTTTTCTATACTTGATGAAGATGATCAGATATCACTTATGAAAGAAGTAATTTCAGAATTAAATCTAGACATAAAAAGATATCCCCCTGGAGGCTTTATAGAGAGGATAAGTAGGGCTAAGGAGAGTCTTATAGACCCTGTAACTTATGGGGAGTTTGTAGAAAGCTACTATGAAAGTATAGTAGCTAAGGTTTATCAAAGATACCAAGAAAAACTGATGCAGAACCAAGCTCTTGACTTCGACGACCTTCTTATGTATCTAGTAAAGCTCTTTAGGGAAAATGAAAAGATTCTATCTTATTATCAGAATAAATTTAGATATATACTCGTTGATGAATATCAGGACACTAATTATGCACAGTATATGATAGTCTTTCTATTAGCCCAGACGCATCGTAGACTTACTGTAGTAGGAGACGATGATCAGGCAATATACAGTTGGAGAGGTGCAGATATAAGAAACATCCTTGAGTTTGAAAAAGACTTCCCAGGAGCAAAAGTCATTCGGCTAGAACAGAACTATCGATCCACTAAAAATATTTTAGAGGCAGCAAACAGGGTGGTGGCCCATAACAAGTTCAGAAAGGGTAAAAACCTGTGGACGAATAATGAAACTGGTAATAAGATAAAACTTTATATAGCCAAAGATGAAATATCTGAGGCAAATTTTGTGGCAAGAGAAATTATCTTATTACAAAAGAGAGAAAACTTAAACTTTGGTGACTTTGCAGTATTTTATAGGACTCACGCTCAGTCTAGGGCTTTAGAGGAAGTAATGATAAAGAATGGTATACCTTACAGAATTATTGGTGGAATAAAGTTCTATCAGAGAAAGGAGATAAAAGACATCTTAGCTTATCTAAGATTCATTGTGAATCAATACGATGGGATAAGTTTAAAGAGGATAATAAATACACCTAGAAGAGGAATAGGCGATGCTACCCTTTCTAAGATTATGGAATACGCAAACGAAAGGGGTATAAGTTATTTGGATTCGATGAAGTATCTGATTGATACCGAAGGCCTTGGAAAGAAAGTAAGTAAAGAGGTGGAAAGATTTGTCAATCTGATAGAAGATCTCATAGCTTACTCTAAACTACACTCAATAGAAGAAATTATTATAGAGGTATTAGATAAGACAGGTTATATAAAAGAATTAGCAGAGCTACAAACAGCTACCGCTCAGATGAGAATAGAAAATGTAGAAGAGTTGATCTCAGTTGCGAAAGAATACTCTAAGCAATCTGAAGATTTAACACTAGAAAGCTTTCTAAACTATGTCTCCTTAATGTCAGACATCGATAACTTAGAGGAAGAGAATTCCTCAGTAATCCTTATGACACTTCACAGTGCTAAAGGTTTAGAATTTCCGGTAGTATTTATGACAGGGATGGAAGAGGGCGTATTCCCACATAGCCTCTCTATTGGAGAGAGAGAAGAGTTAGAGGAGGAGAGAAGACTATGTTACGTAGGTATGACTAGGGCTAAGAAGTATTTATACCTTACATCTGCAGAGATAAGAACTCTCTATGGCCATACAAACAGTAATGAGATTTCTAGATTTGTAAAGGAGATTCCAGAAGAATATCTAGAGCCAGTTACAAAGGCAGAAGTCATATTTGAAAGGGGAGAAAAGGTCTGGCATGCGAAGTGGGGTGAGGGTATCGTTCAAGAGGTTCGGCCCCTAGAAGATGGAGAAACAGAATTAGTTGTAGTTTTCAATGAAATTGGCAAAAAACATCTTCTAGCAAAATATGCTGGTTTAGAAAAACTATAGATAACTAGATCCTAACCAATTCTATCGCCTTTCTTGGACAGAGTTCTACACAAAGTCCGCAACCTATGCAGTTTGAGTTTATATAGAATCTTCCATCGTTATGTCTTTCTATGCCGGAAGAATAACAAGCCTTGTAACAGATCTCGCACTGATTGCACTTTTCTTGATTTATATAGGCTACATAAAGCTTTCTTCTATCTACTTCTTTATAAGAAAGGATCTTTCCTACAACCTTGCCCCTTATATCATCTAAAGAGCTGTATCCTTTTCCTTCAAGAAATTCAATAACCTCTTTATTAATCTTCTCTATTACCTCATAGCCCTTGAGAATTACAGCCGTACATACCTGAACAGAAGTCGCCCCTGCAAGGATACATTTAATAGCATCTTTTCCATTAGTTACACCGCCACTAGCAGAGATGGGGATATGTAGATGAGGATACATAGCGGAAATCCATCTAAGGACGTAGTGAATAGCCCAAGCCCCTCCGTGTCCAGCATATCCTCCATGAAGTATTGGGGCTTCTGTATCTAGATCTATGTCCAGTCCTGTAAATCTATTAAATACAACTACACCATTACCCCCACTTCTTTCTACCTCGCTTGCCTCAATCATTGGATCACTAGTCTGGGGACTTAATTTTACAATTCTAGGAATCTTTACATCTTTAGTGGCCTCTAAAGCCTTTTTTATCTCATCCTTTAGTGTTCTACCCTCCATTATATGGACACCGTGAGGGCAACTTACATTTAGCTCTATCCCATCTGCACCAGCCGATTCAACTAGAAGAGACATCTTACTCCACATATCTTGAGTAATACAGTTTAAACTAGCAAATATAGGTATCTTAACAAGACTTTTGGCTTTAGATATTTCTTCAGCATACTCTTCCGGACCAAGTTCACTTGCCTGTTCATAGGAGTATAGAATAACAGAAGAATTACCGTTATATCCTCTTCTTATCAACTTAAACCTAGGGGTCGGAGCCTTCCTGCATATCTCTTCCTCAAAAAATGATTTCATAACTACTGCTCCTGCCCCATAGTCCTCCGCCTTTTTAATCTGATGTGCATACCCAACTATACCTGCAGAAGAGACTATAATGGGAGTCTTAAGTTTTAAGCCAGCATAGGTTACCTCTATATTAGGCAATTACTCCATCCTCCTTTTATAGATACTTTAACTTTTCAGAGATTATATCTCTTGTTTTAATAAGTATTGGAATTAACTCTTGTAATCTCTCCTCTGTAAGCCTAAATGATGGGATAGAGACACTTATAGCCGCTATAGCCTTACCATCTTTATTGAGTATAGGAACCCCTACACATCTTATACCTGGTTCAAATTCTTCTCTATCTAATGCATAACCTTGAGCCTTAACCCTTTCTAATTCTTCAGCCAATTCCCTTCCAGATTTTATAGTATTCTGAGTCCTCTGAGGAAGAACATCTTTAGATATCCATTTTTTAACCAACTCCTCAGGTCCAAAAGCCAATAGACATTTACCTAAGGCAGTACAGTAAAGAGGAGCCCTAGCTCCTATCCTTGAGTACATCCTAATAGTATGTTTACTCTCAACTTTATCTATATATACGATCTCATCGCCTTCTCTTACAGCTAGATGCACAGTCTCACTAGTCTTATCTGCCAACTCTTCTAGATAAGAGTGAATTACCTTCTTTATGTCAAGTCTTTCATTTATGATACTAGAAAGCTCTAAAGGCTTCAGACCAAGGAAATACTTCTCCGTCTCCTCATCTTGATCTACATAACCAAATTGTCTTAATGTGCTTACAAGCCTATAGGCAGTACTCTTATGTACTCCTATTAACTTTCCTATCTCAGTAACGCCCATAGGCTTATTAGAATGGGCCAAAAGATCTATTATCTTAAGTGCCCTTTCAAGACTCTGTACGTTATCTAAACTTTTAGTTTCTTCTCTCTTTGTTTTCATAAAGGCAACCCAATTCTACAATCTGTAAAATTATACCAGAGGTAAACTGATAAATCAAGTTTGCGATAACTCTGAGCTAGACTCATATAACTTTCTATATATACCATCTTTAGAGAGAAGCTCTGCATGAGTCCCACTCTCTACTATTTCACCATTTTCTATCACTAATATATTATCAGCCTCTCTAACAAAGCCTAAACGATGAGAAATAATAAATGTAGTTCTACCCTTCATTAACCTAATAATTGCATCCTTTACCAGAGACTCTGACTCAGGGTCTAAAGCAGAAGTTGCCTCATCCAAGATAAGTATCTTAGGATTATGCAAAAAAGCTCTTGCAATGGCTATACGTTGTCTCTGTCCACCAGAAAGTTTTATACCAGATTCATCACCTATTACAGTATCATAACCTTTAGGTAATTGCATTATAAAATCATGTGCATTAGCAGATTTAGCAGCCTCTATGACCTCTTGTCTTGTTGCGTATGGTGTTCCGTATCTTATATTCTCTAAAATGGTATCAGAGAATAATATAGTATCTTGGGGGACTATACTCATCTGTTGTCTAAGTGAGTGAATCTTGAAGTCTCTTATATCAATCCTGTCAATTAAGATAACTCCTGCCTGAGGGTCATAAAATCTCATAAGTAGGTTCACTATAGTAGTCTTACCTGCACCACTTCTACCTACTAATGCAACTATCTCTCCGGGGTTTACATGGAATGAAACATTCTTTATCACTGGGGAATCATTATCATACCCAAAGGTTACATTTCTAAATTCTATCTCTCCTTTTATAGTACTCACAGTAATGGCATTTGGCTTCTCTCTCACTAGCGGTTCTGCCTCAAAAAGCTCAAATATCCTTCCTATAGCCCCTGCACTTTGACTTATTGTATTAAAACTTCGAGATATCGAGTATATAGGGTCTACCATCAATAATAAAGCGGTAAAGAATGCCATCAGGCTACCAGAAGTCATGCTTCTATTAAGTACTTGAATACCTCCAAACCATAATATCCCCAGTAAACCTATAGTCTGAAGTAAGGTCACAATTGGCGTTTGAGTTGCTATAATCTTGGCGCTTCTTAAAGAGGCTTCTAAACTCTTTGCACTTAACTCTTGGAACTTAAATATCTCGGACTCTTCCATCCCAAAAGATTTTACTAGATGTACTCCACTTATCCTCTCTTCTAAAAGTTTTATTAACTCGGCAAATCTCTGTTGTACCTGTCTAGTGACTCTTATCATTTGATTTCCCAAGTAAGACACAACTGAGGCTATAAATGGAAGCATTGCAAGAGAAAAAATAGTAAGTCTCCAGTTTAGATATATCATATAGCCTAATGCACCGATTAACATAAAACTACTTAAAGGTATATCTATAAGTATTGAATTAAGAGCTTGTGGTATTAAAGTGACATCATTAGAAAGACGTGATATTATCTCACCAGTATGCCATTTTTGATAAAACTCCATAGATAGCTTCTGTAGATGGGCATATACCCTTACCCTCAAGTCATTCATAACCCTCTGAGTTATTACAGACTGTATATATATCTGCCAGTATTGAACTATACTCTGGACTATAGTGATCCCAACTATAACAAGTATTGACGTATGAAGATTTCTCATCGCTACATTATAAGCCTTCTGTGTGTTAAAGACATCATCAAAAAGAAACTTTAAAATAGGAGAGAAGATTAATCTAGCTGGAGCTAGAAGTATAGTAAGTAAGAAAAGAGCAAATACAAGCAATTTATAAGGTTTTACATACACATATAATTCCTTATAAGCCCTTATTATTGAACTCTTCATTATTAACCCCCTCACAGAATTTATTTAATGGACAACCAATATGTATAGGTCTTTTCTTACAATACTTTTTCCCCAACTCTACTATAAGTGCGTGAAATTCATTGTATAAGTATTCATCATTTGGTGTATTATCCATAACAATCTTCTGAATCTCATCATAGTTTTCTTTACCATTTATTATCTCAAGTCTCGAAAATAACCTCCTAGTATAGGCATCTACAACAAAAATCGGATATCCACCAGCATATAATATTATTGAATCTGCTGTCTCTTTTCCTATGCCTTTTGTGCTGAGTAATTCCTCTCTAAGCTTTTCTAGAGGTAGTCTTAAAAATTCTTCTAGAGAATTATACTCTTTAATTTTATTCATAAGATTTACAAGTCTTTCACTTTTTACCCTATAGTATCCAACACTCCTTATTAATTCTGGCAATCTATCTCTATTTTTCAGTATACCATCAATAGATAAGATACCATTCTTTTTTAGATTGACTATAGCTTTCTCTACATTTTTCCAATTAGTATTTTGAGTAAGAACCGCTCCTACCACAATCTCAAACTTAGTCTCTGCTGGCCACCAATTTTGAGGGCCAAATGCATTATAAAGCGCAGAATATATGTCAAGAAGAAACGTACCTAGATATGAACTTTTTGATTCTTTCTGGTAGTCTACAGTTTTCATCTATTTCACAAACTCTTAAATTGTCTTTTTCTATATCTTCTCTTATTATACAATCTCCATCAATCTTACTATTTGAGATTAGTATAAGCCTGTTACACTTTACCTTAAAGCCAACTATCCTCATCTAGTAACAGTCACCTTCTTTAAGAATCTTGGATGATCAGGATTAAATCCTTTATCCAAGGCTAATTTATTAGAGAATATCTGAAAAGCAGGGGCAAAAAGTAACGGACTTAGCATCTCACTAACCTTATAAGGTATAAAAAATCCATAACTTTTACTATCTAATTCCTCAAAGCCAAATATAAAGATATCACTTGTCTTTTCTCTAAGCGTATTTATAACATCTTTAAGATGTGTATAGGTTGGTCCTAGAGGAAGAAATATAAAGATAGGTAACTGATGTGAGACTAAAGCCAAAGGTCCATGTAAAAAGTCGGCAGAACTGAACGCCTCAGCAAATATATAGGAAGTCTCTTTGAGTTTTAGTGAAAATTCCATAGCGGTGGGATAGTTAAAGCCTCTCCCTATGGATATACATCTATCCATAAAGTGAAATCGAGTTACTTCTATCTTAGAAGCCTCATTTATAACTCCTTCTATATACGAAGGTATATCTTTTAAAGATTGGAACATATCCTCTCTTTCAGCCAAAATTGAACAGAATAGATAAAGATTAAAGATTTCAGCTAGGTATGTCTTAGTAGCTGGAACACTCTTTTCTTCACCAGCCCAACATGGAAGAATTTCATCTACCAAATTTGCCAAAAGACTATCCTGATTATTGGTTATACCTATGCATAAAGCTCCTTCTCTTTTGCCCCACGCTATGACCTCACAGACATCTTCACTTTTACCTGATTGAGATACTCCAATTACAATCTTATTCTTTAAAGATGGAGGCTCCCTATATATTGTAAATAGGGACGGAGCAGAGAGCGCAGTAATGTATCTAAGCGTAGATTCTATAAGATACTTTCCTAATGTGCTGGCATTATCAGAAGTACCTCTAGCAGATATGTATACACCATCTATCTTTCTATTCTCCAAATATCTCTTTATCCTTTTTAATACAGGTATATTATTCTCTAGAATCTTATCAAGCACGCTTGGCTCTTCTCTTATCTCTTTTTCCATAATTGTGCTATAAGGCAATTTATTCACCCCTTCTTTTCATCTTTTTCTATTTTACCATAATAGAAAAATATGTTATAATGAACTGCAGATAAAAAATCTTTAGCCTGTTGGCTATGAAAGGAATGGAGGTTTGTTAAAATGAGCTACAAAAAAGTGGTAAGTAGTGTAATGTTGATCTCTTTACTCTTTCTATCGTTCGCATCAAGTGCTTTAGCCCAAGAAGCAACAAGTCAAGAATTAAGTAATACCTATACAGACTCGGATGTTGGATTTAGCATATCCTATCCTGAGGGTTGGGTAGAAGGAGAATTAGAAGGAGCCTTAGCATGGTTTTATAATGAAGACACATCTTCTGAGTTAATTGTAATGATGGAAGAAATTCCAGAAGGGTTTACTGCAGAGCAGTATGCTGAAGCGGTAGGAAATTGGTTAAAGGATAATTTACCAGATTACGCAGAGGAATCTCTGACAGAGTATAAATTAGCTGGAACACCCGGAATGTTAAGGGTATATTCGTTCACTTTTAAGGGTGAGAATACTAATATTCCAGTGAAAACTATAGAGGCATACACTGTAAAGGATAATTATGGTATTGCGGTTCTATGTGACACAGTATTAGATAGTTTTCAAAGTATGGAAGCTACCTTTAGAAAGATAATCGCAAGCTTCAAGTTCTTAGAATAGATAGAGCCTTATATATAGAACTTCTAAAAAGAAAAAGGATAGCCTTTTAAAGGTTTTATCCTTTTTCTTTTTTTATTTTTATATCCTCTATATTCCAAAACAGTCTTATACAGAGCCAACATCTCATGTGCCTTTTAAGATTTCTTGAAGTCAAGCAAATCATTGACACTTAATTTTTACAGCTATATAATCTTGTTAAACCTAAAGCTTTTTAGGAAGAGGTGAGTAATATATGACCATAAAGAACTTTAATACTAATTTCTTGCTAGGGACTCAATACTATAGACCCCCTACCCCTCCTCAAACAGAATGGGAAAGGGATTTTAAACATATAAAAGACCTAGGTATGGACTTTGTGAAGATATGGGCTATGTGGACTTACCTAGAAAGAGAAAAGGGGAAATTCGATTGGGCGAAGTTAGACAAGCTCCTAGAATTAGCAGAAAAGTATAGCCTAAAGGTAATGATAAATATCGTTCTTGATCATATTCCATATTGGGCTCAGACTGAGGCATCCGCATGGATTATCAAACCAGATGGTACTAGAAGGTCTCCTACTAGGATATATGGTGGAGATACTGGGTGTTGGGATAACCTTAAGCTAAGAGAACTAGTAACACCGTTCTTAAAGGAGTTGGTAAGGAGGTATAAAAATAGTAATAGTCTATCCAGTTGGGATATCTGGAATGAACCAGATAACTTTGAATGCTACTGTAAATATACTATAGAAAAATATATAAATTGGCTAAAACATAAGTTCTCTAGCCTCGAAGAATTGAATGAACATTTTGGAGAAGCTTACAGTGATTGGGAAGAGATCCAACCTCCAAACCATCAAGAGATGATAACTTCCTATATATTCTATACAAAGTTTAGAATGGAATCTTTGGCAGAGCAGATAAGGTGGATTTATTCCTTAGTAAAAGCCGAAGACCCTAACCATCCGGTAATTACCCACTCTCACAGTTGGGGAACACCTAATATCGATTTGGGCGTTGCAAGATTGGGAGCTGGATGGGATGATTGGTTACTAGCAAAAGAGGTAGACTATTATGGGACCTCATTACATAGTATGTATTATGAATCTCAGCATAGAAATCCAAAGGACTTTGTAAGAACAATAGTAAATCTAGAGACAAAAAGGTCTATTACCAAAGGAGAGTATATAGTCTCTGAACTTACATCTGGTATAACAAGACATAGAAATATGAATGTGCCAATAAAAGAAAAGGAAATGCTCTACAACTTATGGCTATGTGTTGCTCATAATGCAAAAGGAATAATTATGTGGCAGTTCAAGCCGGAAAGATATACGATTGAAGCCGGTGGCTGTGGTCTTATAAATATGGATGGGACAGAAAATTATAGGACTGAAGAGTTTAGAACTTTTGTAAAAACGTTTAAAGACAATGAAGAGATCTTTACTAATCTGAGGCCTATTAAGAGTAAAGTTGGACTCTTCTACAGCATGCATTCTAGCATAGTAGCAAGCGTAAATAAGATGTTAAATTATCAAGATGCCTTTCATGGGGCTAGTTATATCTTATGGATGAATAATATAGCTTTTGATATAGTTAGAGCTGGCGATAATCTAGAAAGTTACTCTCTAATTTATCTTCCAATGCCTATATGTATCTCTAAAAGTGGAGCTAGAGAGCTTTTAAAATTTGTAGAGAAAGGGGGGACACTAATTACAGAAGCAGGGTTATGTAGCTATGAAGAAAATGGATTCTTTTCTATAAAAGTTCCTGGGTACGGATTCTCAGATGCGGTAGGGATTGTAGAACGAGAGATAATTCCCGAAGAAGATGTTTTGAAGATAAAGACCAACTTTGGAGATATATACGCCCTAGGGGAGAGAAGATTTACAGAGCTCTCTAAAGATTACAAAATATTGGGAGAATTTGAAGACAGAAAACCAGCAATACTGAACTGTGAATATGGTGCAGGCAGGATAGTCTATATACTGTCGTACCCTTCTCTATTTTACGAAAAGACAGGAGACATGGGGTCCCTTCAAATATTCAGTAAAACATTCGGCTTGGAATCAGAGGTTGTTGTAGACCCACAGACAGGGATAACTTGCAGAATATTGAATACTCTAAACAATAGAAAGATTCTCTTTGTATTTAATAATCTAGAAAAAGAGACCAAGAATTATATCATTTTAAGGGAGAAATTTAGAAAGATACATCCGATATTCAAAAACTTCTCTGATATAGAGACAGTTTCATTTGACTCAATAAAGGTCCATATGGGACCTAAAGAAGTATTAATATTAGAATTAATCTAGAGAGGCTAAATATGACTTCAAGAGAAAGAGTCATAAGAACCTTAAGATTTGAAAATCCAGATAGAGTTCCTAGAGACTTGTGGTATCTTCCTGGAGTAGAAATGTTTAGGAAAAATGAGTTAGATGAGGTTCTAAAGAAGTACCCACCTGACTTCGCAGCACCAAGATATAGATATGGAGCTAGTAGAAGGGCAAGAGGTATCCCTTATATAGTAGGGGAATATGTTGATGCCTGGGGATGTGTATGGAAGGTTGCAGAACCAGGAGTTGTAGGTGAAGTAAAAGACCCGCCATTAAAGGACTGGTCAGATCTGAAAAATTACAAACTACCATGGGAACTACTAGAAGAGGCAGATCTTTCTGAAGTTAATAAAAGTTGTTCAGAAACGGATAAATTTGTTAAAGTTGGGACTGAGGTTCGTCCATTTGAAAGGATGCAGTTTCTAAGAGGAACAGAAAATCTATTTTTAGACTTAGCCTACGGAGTAAAAGAAATATACATCTTAAGAGATATGTTACACGAATTCTATATCAAAGAACTAGAAATGTGGGCAAAGACAGATGTAGATGGGGTCTCCTTTATGGATGACTGGGGTGCTCAGAATTCATTACTTATCTCTCCTAAACTTTGGAAAGAGTTCTTTAAACCTCTCTATAAAGATTACTGTGACATCTTAAAGTCTTATAATAAATTTGTCTTCTTCCATTCAGATGGGTATATAGAAGAGATATATCAAGACTTAATAGAGATAGGAATAGATGCTATAAATTCACAGTTGTTCTGTATGAACATAGAGGAGTTAGGGGAAAAATATAAGGGTAAAGTTACTTTTTGGGGTGAGATAGATAGACAGTATATACTTCCATTCGGAACTGTAGAAGAGGTAAAGTCAGCGGTAAGAAGGGTAAGAAGAGCTCTTGATACAGGTAGAGGTGGGGTAATAGCCCAGTGTGAATGGGGTATAAGGGACCCAAAAGAAAATATCGAGGCTGTATTTGAAGAGTGGAATAAACCTTTAGAGGAAATAGGATAAAAATTAAAGATGCATCCTGAATCCCAGCATAGAAAATTACTTATTTATTATTAGAAAATAATCTCATGACTAGAGTAATATTTCTAAAATAGAGGTACTTGACAGACTGTTTAATATTGATATAATATTTAATTAATCAGAAAAAATATATTTAGATATTAAAATTTAGATATTAAAAGAAGGAGGTGATTTAGAGTAGATGTAAGATAAGAAAAAGCAAAAGTGATAGAAGTTTAATTTACAGTCTAGGAACCCTAAAAGGAAGAAGTTGTTAAGTGTTTAACCTAATAAAGCGAAAAAAGGAGGTAAAGTAAGATGGAAAGGTATCTAAAGGTATTGGTTGTAAGTATATTATTTATATTTTTTGTAGTAACTTTTACAATTCTTTCTTCTGCAAGTAAGAGAACTTTAGAGGTATGGGCGCCTGGTGGAAAAGTATGGGAAGACACTTATCAAGAATTCCAAAAAACTCATCCTGACATTGAATTAAAGTTTGTCCCTCTAACAGGTGGGTTTGATGAAAGGAAACAAAAATTACTTAGTGCGGTAGCTGGTGGAGTTCCGCCAGATGTAATGTGGGTAGATAGATTTGAAGTTTCTCAATGGGCTGCATTCGATACTCTTACTCCTCTTAACAGGTATATTCCTAAGTATAAGGTTTCTCCTTCTCAGTATATAAGGCAAACATGGGATGAAGCTATATTCCCTTGGGACAATCAACTTTATGCTCTTCCATGGCAAACCGATGATAGACTTATATTTTGGAATAAGGATATATTTAAAGAAGCTGGACTAAATCCAGATAAGTTCCCTGTAACTTGGGAAGAGCAGTTAGAGCTCAATAAAAAACTCACTAAATTCGATGATAAAGGAAATGTTACTAGAATAGGCTTTGCTGTAGTTGAAGGTCTAGGAGCAAATGGCGGCGAATGGGTACTTGGTTGGGCTAATGGCGGAGAATATATGACAGCCAGAAGCACAAAGGTAACCCTGAATCATCCTAAGTTAGTAGAAACTTTAGATTGGCTGGTAAAAATGACCGACGCAAGTGGAGGAGTAGAAAAAGCTGCAGCTTTTAAAGGAACTTGGGGAATTGAAGTACAAGCTCCTTTCTTTGTAGGTAAGATAGCGGCTATGATAAACGGGAATTGGACATTTGAAAGTATTGCCAGATATGCTCCTAATCTTAATTTTGGGGTAGCTCCTATCTATAGGAGAGATATATATAAGAAAGAGAAAAAGCTTGTTCCAATAACTTTCTCTGGCGGACATGCTTTTGCCATACCTAAAGGTGCTAGAAATCCAGATGATGCATTTGAATTCATTAGATGGATTACTGGTATCAATGGAACAAGAGCTTACAGAAATGCGAGTATAGCCTTTAGCAAATCTATGGATAGGCCATGGGCTCCTATAATATTTGCTTATCAGGCAGCTAATAAAGAATCTCTTGAAGCTCTAGCGGAACAACCTGTTACTCAAGCAATAAAAGATGGAGTAAAGTTATCTTTTGATCTTATGGCATATACAAGATTTAGAGATAGATCGCCAGCTGCTCTACTTATGCAAAGAGAATTCCTAGGACATGCTAGAGATGAAGCTTTATATCATAAGAAGACACCAAAGCAGGCTTTGGATGATGCTACTAAAGCAATACAAGCAGAATTGGACAGATTACTTGATGAATGGGAAAAAAGAACAGGGAAAAAACTTAGATAGGATTTCTTCTTATCCACCTAAATGGGGAGGGAAGAGATCTCCTCCCCATTTAAATATTTAGGAGGGAATTTCTATGGTAAAGTTTATAAAGAATAAAGAAGAGATAATTACTGCATATATCTGCGTTTTACCTTGGATTTTAGGATTAGGTATTTTCATAATAGGACCTATCATAGCTTCATTTATATTTAGCTTTATGGATTATTCAGTAGTTTTAGCACCCAGATTTGTAGGATTAGACAACTATAAAAAAATGCTGGTAAGCGACCCTCTATTCTGGAAGTCTTTGTATAACACTCTTTATATGACAGTTATAGGAGTTCCTTTAAATATAATATTGTCTCTATCAGTAGCCTTGTTGTTAAATCAAAGACTTAAGGGAGAAGCTTTTTTCAGAACAATTTTTTACCTTCCCTCAATAGTACCTCAAGTAGCGATGTCTTTACTGTGGATGTGGATTTTGAATCCACAGGTGGGTCTTATAAATTATCTCTTGTCTCTTATAGGCATAGAAGGACCTATGTGGCTGGCTAGCGAAAAGTGGGCCAAGCCAGCATTCATTATAATGGGACTTTGGGGAATAGGAGGTAATATGGTTATATTCTTAGCTGGTTTACAAAATGTGCCTCAACATCTATATGATGCTGCTACTGTTGATGGTGCTAATACATGGCAGAAATTTAGATATGTTACTCTCCCTATGCTAAGCCCTACGATCTTCTTTGTTTTAATAATGGGAATTATTGGGACTCTACAGATATTTACTCAAGCCTACATAATGACTGCGGGAGGGCCGATGGATGCTACTCTATTCTATGTATATCATTTGTTTAATAAAGCCTTTAGAGATTTCCATATGGGATATGCAAGCGCAATGGCTTGGTTTCTATTCATAATAATATTTATAGCTACAACAATTAATCTGAAACTAGCTCCTAGATGGGTTTACTACGAGTCAGAATAGGAGGAGGATTCTTTATGAATGTAAAGAAATTAATTTCTAGAGTAATAGTATATTTCCTAGTAATTATAGGTAGCATTTCATTTATCCTTCCCTTTCTTTGGACTGTCTCAACAGCTTTTAAACCTGATGAACAGATATTTCTTTTCCCTCCAAAATGGATTCCAGAGCCACCTACTCTTATACATTTCAAAGAGGTATTTGAATTTGTCCCTTTTGGACTTTTATATAAGAATACAGTAGTATTAACTTTACTTAATATAGCTGGAACTCTATTCTCCTGCCCTCTGGCTGCGTATGCCTTTGCTAAACTGAAATGGCCAGGAAGAAATGTATTATTCCTTATAACTTTAGCTACAATGATGTTACCCCATCAGGTAACAATGATTCCTCAATTCTTAATTTTTAGAAGATTAGGTTGGTTAAACACCATGTTACCACTCTGGCTCCCATCCTTCTTTGGAAATGCATTCAACATCTTCCTCCTAAGACAATTTTTCTTAACCCTACCTAAGGAACTAGACGATGCAGCCAGAATAGATGGTTGTTCTTTTTTCGGTATATTTTGGAGAATAAACTTACCTCTAATAATTCCGGCAATTACTACTGTAACCATATTTACTTTTATGGGAACTTGGAATAATTTTATTGGACCTTTAATTTATGTAAGATCTTATAATGCGATGCCTCTTTCTTTAGGACTTCGTATGTTTCAGGAAGCTTATAGCGCGGAGTGGGGTGCTTTAATGGCCGCGTCATTAATGATGATCCTACCGGTTATTATAGTTTTCTTCCTTTTACAAAGATATTTTGTTCAAGGTATATCTCTGACTGGACTAAAAGGATAATAAAAAGATGATTTATATTTCTCTCGCTGGTGATTGGAATTTGTATTTTGGGCCTCAAGGGGAGGTAAAGAGTATAAATGAGGCTAAGGGGAAGTTTCAACGTATTTCTGCCACTGTTCCAGGTGATGTATACCTTGACCTACTAAAGGCAGGTTTAATAGAAGATCCCTTCTTTGGAAAGAACTATCTAGATTTAAGAAGGTATGAGTTTTACCAGTGGTGGTATGAAAAAGAGTTTGAAGTACCAAAAGAGATTCTTGGTAAGAAGTTCGAGCTCGTCTTCTATGGTATAGATACTATTAGCACTATCTGGCTCAATGGTAAGCTCCTCGGCGAAACTAGGAATATGTTTGTCGAACACTCTTTTGATGTAACAGACCTTATAAAAGAGAATAATACCCTTATCGTAAAGATAGATTCCCCTCTCCTTTGGGCTAAGGAGAAGAAGTATGAAGCGATTAATATCTCCTGGGAAGGAAGAGATGAAGCCCTGTGGCTTAGAAAGGCTCAACATTCATTTGGCTGGGATATAGCACCTAGGATAGTTTCATCTGGGATATGGAAGGACGTAGAGTTAAAAGAGATTAAAGATAACGAGATAGAAGAACTATATTATGCTACCTCTAAGATAGAAGACAATCTTGCATACCTAGATGTCTTTTTTAAATTTAGGACCAATCTTAAATACTTTGAAGAATTCCTCTTAAGATTTACATTTACTGACAAGAATGGCAAAAAACAGATCTTTGAGTTTCCTGTAGAGTTTATCACAGGTCATATAAATATAAGTTTAAAAGACCCTCTTCTCTGGTGGCCTAGAGGATATGGTGATCCAAATCTCTATGATGTAAAATGTGAGCTTATTTATAATGGAGAGGTCCTAGATGAAAAGACAGATAGAATTGGTATAAGAACCGTTCATTTAGAAAGAACAGAATCCGCAGAAGAGGATGGAGTCTTTAGGTTTATAATAAATGGCATTCCTGTAAGACTAAGGGGATCTAATTGGGTCCCATTAGATGCGTTCCATTCGAGAGATAGAGAACGGGCTATACCTGCACTTGAATTGTTTGACGATCTTGGTTGTAATATTATTAGATGTTGGGGTGGAGGAGTCTATGAATCTAGCGAATTCTTTGACTTCTGTGATACACACGGGATAACGGTCTGGCAAGACTTTGCCCTTGCCTGTGCTAGATACCCTCAAGAGGAAGCATTTCAGAAAGAGATAGAAGAGGAGGCTAAAAAGGTTATAAAGAGATTGAGGAATCACCCAAGCTTAGTCCTTTGGGCTGGAGATAATGAGTGTGACTATGCGTATAATATGGAGAATCTTCTTCCATCTGATAATGTATTAACTAGAAAAACTCTGCCATCTATATGTAAAAGATTAGACCCATATAGACCATATCTGCCTTCTTCCCCTTATCTTTCTGATAAGGTTGTAAAATCAGAAGGAAATCTCTCTCCACCTGAACAGCATCTCTGGGGACCAAGAGACTATTATAAGAGTAGATTCTATACAGAGAATAAGGCTAAATTCATAAGCGAGATAGGTTATCATGGATGTCCAAATCTAGAAAGTTTAAAGAAATTTATACCTAAAGAGTATCTGTGGCCATGGGATAATGATTATTGGAGGGCTCATTCTGTAGAACACTGGAGAACAAGAAAAAGAGGCTATAATAGGAATGAGTTAATGGCTAATCAGATAAAGGAACTGTTTGGAAGTATTCCGGAGGATATTAATGACTTTATCTTAGCAAGTCAGATCACTCAGGCTGAGGCAAAAAAGTTCTTCATAGAAAGGGCAAGACTCTCAGATAATATCTGGGGGATTATATGGTGGAATGTAATAGACTGTTGGCCTCAAATCTCCGACGCTATAGTGGATTACTACTTTAGTAAAAAGCTTGCCTATTATTATATAAAGAGGGTTCAGGAGCCATTTTGTATAATGATGACAGAACCAGAAAGCTGGTATGTAAAGATAGTCGGAGTAAATGATACACCTATAGAAAAGAAAGGCACTTATAAGGTATATGATATAGATACTAAAGAAGAATTAAGCTCTGGAGAGTTTTCGGTTTCCTCTTTAGACAAGAGAATACTAGGCAAGATTAGGGTAAGTAGAGGAGAACAGAGACTATTTATTATAGAGTGGGAGATAGATAACAAAAAATTCCTAAATCACTATCTACTGGGTTATCCACCATTTAGTCTTGCAAGATATAAAGAGTGGCTAAAAATAATACTAAAAGAGGTGAGTCTAGAATAAAGTGAAAGTAAGACGAGGAAGAAGTCTCCCTGATGTAAGAAGTTTTAATAGAAGCTTAGTGTTACAAACTATAAGGGCTTATTCACCTATTTCTCGGATAGAACTAACTGAGCTTACCTCTTTAACACCAACGACTATTACTAGTCTAGTAGATGAATTCATAAAAGAAGGGTTGGTTAAAGAGATAGGTAATGTAAAAGGGGAAATTGGTAGGAGTAGAACGTTACTTAGCATAAATAATGATGCCTACTATGTACTAGGGATAGACTTGGCAAGGACTTCTATATCTTGTGGATTAGTAGATTTGGTAGGGAATTTACTTACATCGAAGAGAGTAAGTTCTGATTTATCTCAACATTTTCCAATTACTCTAAACACTCTTAAAGAAGTTATTTATTCCCTTCTTGAAGATCTAGAACCTCGAATAAAGGAAAGGATAGTTTCTATAGGCATTGGTTCTCCAGGCCCATTAAGTTCAAGTAAGGGGGTAATTATTTCCCCTCCAAATTTTACAGGATGGGAGAATATCCCTCTAAAAGAGATTATGGAAGAAGAGTTCAAAATCTCCACATTTATAGAGAATGACGCCAAAGCCTGCGCCCTAGGAGAGAAATGGTTTGGATGCTGCAGAGACATAGATAACTTTGTCTATCTTGCTGTAGGGACTGGGGTTGGAGCAGGGATAATTATCAACGGAGAAATATATAGAGGGGCTGGAGAATTGGCAGGAGAACTAGGACACACTACTGTAGATATAGATGGTCCCCAGTGCAGTTGTGGAAATTTTGGATGCTTAGAACTTTATACATCTATCGGTTCTCTTATAAAAAGAATAGATGAAAAACTAAGCCATTTAGTAAGAGAAGACCCTCTCGAAACATTGTCCATATTTTATAGAACTGCAAGGGAAGGAGATATTCAAGCAGTAGAAATACTTAATGATTATTGTTTCTGGCTTGGTGTAGGGGTGGTAAATGCAATAAACATCTTTAGCCCTCAGGCGGTAGTCTTAGGTAGAGAAGCAATTATAAGTGGAGCGGATCTTATTATACCTAGAATAGAAAAACAGGTAAGAGAAAGAAGTTTCTCTATATCTCCTCAGCAAACTAAGATATTAGCCTCTAGTATAGGACAGAATACAGGAATTATTGGGGCAGCTACGGTTGCCCTTTACGAATTTTATAAAAATCCGTATAAGATAATAAGGAAGGAGGAAATATGAGAAAGAAGTTTACACTTCATATGATTGGTAATGCCCATATCGATCCGGTCTGGCTGTGGAAGTGGGATGAAGGACTAATAACTACAAGGGCAACATTTAAGTCTGCCATAGAAAGGATAGAGGAATATCCCGAATTTGTCTTTACTGCATCTAGTGCTTGTCTATACAAGTGGGTGGAAGAGACTGATCTAGAATTATTTGAGAAGATAAAGGAAAAGATAAAAGAGGGCCGTTGGTGTATTGTTGGAGGATGGTGGATAGAACCAGACTGCAATATGCCTTCTGGCGAGGCATTAGTAAGGCAAGGCTTATATGGTCAGAAGTTTTTTAAAGAAAGATTTGGGACAAAAGCTATAGTAGGGTATAATCCAGATTCTTTTGGCCATAATTGGATGATTCCTCAGATTCTAAAGAAGATGGGGATAGATTACTATGTCTTTATGAGACCGGGACCTCACGAGAAGGATCTACCTGGTGATATCTTTTGGTGGGAAAGTCCAGACGGCTCAAGAGTATTAACTTATAGGATTCCCTTCTCTTACGCCACTTGGGGTAAAGAGGTAGAAAGTCAGGTAAGAAGAGTAGCAGAAAAACTTAACGAAGAAATAGATACACTTATGTGCTTTTATGGGGTAGGGGACCATGGAGGAGGTCCAACAAAGGAGAATATAAATAATATCATAGAGTTAAATAAAAGAGACGATTTACCTAAGCTTATCTTTAGCTCACCGGATAGATTTTTCAAAGAAATATCTAACAAGGGGATAGAATTCCCAGTAGTAAAGGATGACCTACAGCATCATGCAAGTGGATGTTACTCTGTCTTATCCTGGATAAAAAAGAGTAACAGAAAATTGGAACATCTTCTTCTGAACGGAGAGAAAATTGCAATATTAGGAAGCTGTATAAAAAATCTTGCCTACCCCAAGGATATTTTTAGCTCTAGTTGGCAGACACTATTATTTACTCAATTTCACGATATCCTGGCAGGGACAAGTATACCCGAGGCATACGAAGAGATAAAGGCTATGCATGGGGCTATAGAAGATACGGTTAATAGGATAATAGTCTATACCACCCAAATTATAGCTAGTGGTATAAATACTCAAGGGGATGGTGAACCAATAGCAGTATTTAATACTACATCTTTTGAAAGACAGATTCCAGTAGAAGTTGAAATCCCTTGGAGAGATAAAGAGCTAACTATTTTAGATGCAAATAATAATACAGTACCTTCTCAAATATCTAAACCTTCTGCCACTACTCCTGGCGGAAGAATCAAGGTCATATTTGTAGATAAGCTTCCTCCTTATGGTTATAAGGTTTATAAGGCGATACTTGATAAGAAAGAAATTTCCCTCCCCTATTCTCTAACTGTCAAAGAAAATATTTTAGAAAATGATTGGTTCTATCTAGAGATAGATGATAAGACTGGATATATAAAGAGATTATATGATAAAGAGAACAAAAAAGAAGTCTTTGCCGGGGACTCTGGCATACCTGCTGTAATAAATGACCCTAGTGATACATGGAGTCACAATGTATTTAGATTTAAAGACGAAATTGGAAGATTTTCTAATGCCAAGATTAAAGTGTTAGAGATGGGACCAGTTAAGGGGACAATTAAGGTAGAGAGTTACTATAATAAGTCAAAACTTATACAGGAATTTACCCTATATAGAACGTTGAAGCTTATAGAAGTAAAGGTAACGATAGACTGGCATGAACAACTAAAGATGCTAAAACTTAAGTTTCCAGTTAATGTGAATAATCCAACTGTTACATATCATATTCCTTATGGATTTATAAGTAGGCCCTGTAATGGAGAGGAAGAACCAGGTGGAGAGTGGATAGACGTAGGAGATGAAGAATACGGATTTACTCTTATTAATAATGCCAAATATAGCTATGATGTAGATAATAATCTTCTGTCACTCACCGTCTTGAGAAGCCCTGTCTATGCACACCACATACCTAGAGAACTAGATCTAAACGAAGACTATAGATATATAGATCAAGGAGAACAAGAGTTCACGTATATAATGTACCCACATAGAGGAAGCTGGAAAGATAGTGATACAGTAAAATTAGCTGAAAGTTTAAATAATCCCCCGATAGTCTTTGTGGAATATAAACACTCAGGAGTTTTACCCCCTGAACAAAGTTTCATCTCTGTAGATAGGAAAAACATAATAGTAACTACTATAAAAGAGACAGAAGAGGGAAACGATATCATCTTAAGGGCTTACGAAACATCTGGGAGTCAGACAACGGTGAATTTCCAGATTTTTGATAGAAAATGGTCATCTACGTTTAAACCTTGCGAGATAAAAAGTTTCCTAATTCCAAAAGATAAGAGTCTGCCAATAAGAGAGGTAAATCTACTAGAAGAATAGCGATGAATCTGCTATACTTTTTAAAAACTCTAGAAGGGGGCAATAAAATGCTACCAGAACTTGACTATGTCTTAGGGTTATTACAACCAGATTTAGAAAGGGTAGAGCTTGGGAGAAAGAGGCAAGCTAGTGTATGGAGAGGCGAAGAACCAGATTATATACCGATAATTCCTCCACCTGTTTATGTTCCTGAAAAGGAGAAGTTTCCATCTTATAATCTTAAAGAGCAGTTTTACGACCCTGAAAAGATGCTAATTATGCACCTATGGGAATTAGTAGGAAGGGCAAGACTTCCAGGAGATGCCCAGCTCTCTATGAGAGCTAATCTAGGAACAGGATTTGTTGCTTCTATCTTTGGACTTAACCAGATAATATTTGATGATATTATGCCATGGTTAAAGGAGCATCTTTCTAAAGAGAAGATTCTCTCCATAGACCCAGAAGAGATTAATATGGATTTTGTCAAAGATAAAGGACTTGTGCCAACTGCTATAGAATACATAAATTTCTTCAAGGAAAAATTAGACGGAAAAGCTCATGTATATCTATCGGATACTCAGGGACCCTTAGATATAGCACATCTAGTATATGGAGACACGCTCTTTACAGATATATACGATGACCCTGATTTTGTGCATCATCTCTTAAGAATAACTACTAAAGCTTATATAAGTGTATCAAAACTACTCAAAGAGGTGATAGGTGAACCGCTAGATTCAGGATATCATGGACCTCTTTATATGGAGAACGGTGGAGTAAGATGCTGTGAAGATACAACTACACTCTTCTCTCGTAAGATATTTAAAGAATTTGTTGCTCCTTATATAGCAGAGGCACTTAAGCCATTTGATGGTGGATGGGTACACTTCTGCGGTAGTGGGCATCAATTCTTAGAGGACCTCTTAGCTATGCCAGAGGTAAAAGGGATAAACTTCGGAAATCCAGAAAGATATGATTACTATTCTACAATGAATCTTATACTAGACTATAAGAAATTCTATTTTGGCATTTTCAATAGGAAAGAGGAAGAGACGCTAGAAGACTACTTTGAGAGAATACTAAAGCCATTTAGTGAAAGAGGAGTAAGGACTGGCTTAATATTTATGCCTTCAAGTTCTGATCTACCAGAATGGTACGAATCTCCAGAAAGGATCTTAGATCTTTGGTATTCACTTCAAGATAAGATGATAAAATAAATAAGGGCTGGCATTTGCCAGCCCTTATTGTCTCATTACTTCTTTATAAAGAACTGTACTGGGAATCCGTTACCCGGAGAGTTAAATATCACGTCTGATACCGCTCCATAAGTTTCGTCTGGAACATTCTTAAAGTAATTCTTTACTACCCCTACACACATAGTGCTAGGGACAAGCCCTACTGTTCCAATTACAAAGACATTTTTGGCATGGAGACGAAGTATCTCTTTAGCGAGACGAACCCTTACTGTCGAATCCGTAGTAACTTTCATCTTATCATATAGCTCTATTATCTTCTTCAACTCAGGACTCGTAGGTTCTTCTCCTCCCTTTCGACCTGAGGTATACCATACTCCAGTAAGTGGTGCATAGAAGCATTCGTTAGTCATAGGGACCCACCAGCACGGATAAGACCATGGTTGAGACGACCTATCGACACTCCAAGCCATCATTTCGAACTCTCCAGCGTATGCTCTAGAATAAAGTAAGGCTCTCTCCATGGTATTAACAGCAGTCTTTATCCCAAGCTTTTCCCAGTATCCTTTGACCATCTCACATACATCTATCCATGGACCAAAAACAGGTGCTACATTTATCGTTACTGAGAAAGTCTTACCATCTGGTCTTAGTCTATATCCGTCTGGTCCCCTCTTTTTAAGGCCAAGCTCATCTAATATCTTATTAGCCTTAGCTGGATCAAACTCTGCGTATAATTTTTCTACCGATGGGTCATAATATACAGACTGAGGTATAACAGTAGCAGCTCTTGGTTTTCCTACCCCATGATAGATAAGCTGGTTTATCTCATCCCTATTTATAGCCACTGAAAGAGCCTGACGGAATCTTGGGTTAGTGAAGAACTTTTTCAAAACTGGATCTTTTACATTCTGATTTATAAATATACCAACATCTGCTCCAAGAGCTGGAAGCCATCTTATTACCTTATAATCTCCCTTCTTCTCATTCTCTTTAAGTAAAGTATAATCCATAAAGTTTATATGTCTTAACTGCATATCTAGCTCGCCCGCTACAGCTTTCATAGTTACCATCTCTGCGTTAGCTACTAAGTCATGGGTGATTCTATCAATATAGGGTAATTGATTACCTACTGTATCTATCTTCCAATAATACGGATTACGCTCCATTATCCATACTTTAGAATCAGGTGGATTTGAAGGTTTCCAAGCCCTTATTGTTGGTAAATCTGGATTCTGAATCCAGTCGTTTCTATTCTGGAAATATTTGTACCAGGCATCGAAACCTGCCTTCTTGAATGCCTCTTCTAGAATCTTCTGGTCTGTATACTTAGGATGAAATTGTTTTAAATAATGTTTCGGAGCAAATATCCAGTTTGCCGCAAGAAATTCTAGAATTAATCCATTTGGATGCTCAAACTGAATCTGAACCGTATAATCATCAACTTTCTTAATTTTCCCCGGAACTCCATTAGTGGTTAACCAAGATGGAAAAGTAGGGGTTATTTCCTTATTCAAAATGATGTCCTCATACCAGAAAATGACATCATCTGCGGTAAATGGTTCTCCATCAGACCACTTCATCCCTTTTCTTAAATACAGAGTAACGGTTTTCCCATCTTTAGATATCTTCCAGCTTTTTGCAACATTAGGCATAATCTTGGTTCCAGTAAGGTCCCACCTAAGGGTATTATCATAGGTAATTCTACCTGGACCAGGGCTATCCGAAGGTCCAAGCCATGCCCTCCTCCAAGTCCCACCATACTGACCAATTTCCTCTAAAGGTTGAATTACCGCTGGTTCCTCAGGTAATCTCTTTTCTACTGGAGGTAATTTCCCCTGCTTAACAAGCTCAGCAAGCATTGGAGCCTCATTGAATTTAGCTATCTTTTTACCAGTAGCCTTTTCATATTCAGCTATAGTAGCATATTGAGTTAGAGATACCTCCTTTTGGGCGAAGGCAAGCTGAATTACCCCTAACAATAAACTAAGAGATACAACTAAAGCTAACAGACTCTTTATTCCTCTCATCGTTTAAACCTCCTTCTTAAATTAAGCTTCAAGATAAAATACTAAACCTCTCTTACCCCACTTGACCGAATTGCTAAATCCTTCAAAATTTTTCTTAATCTAATATCACCACCTTTCATATCAATTAAGACTTGCCCTAATTATAGAATACTTACATAATAATTGTCAAGCGTTTGTATAAAGACTAATTCCAGTCTTTCTCTGCCTTCTTTATTAATTCCTCAGCAGGTTCTAAGTCCATCTCCGGAAATAGAAGATATAGTCCATCTGACCCATAACGTCTTACTATCCTATCAGCTTTTCTTACTATTTCGTCAAAGCTACCCCCATCTATACTTATCCATAAAGATTTCCCTGCCTTCTTTGCCATATCATATATAGGATACCAGTCTTCACTACCACCGTCGGGTTTACCAGCCCCTGGAGTCCACTGAACAGCATCAAGATCTTTTACGCTTAGTATAGCGGGAAGATGTTTAATAGCATCAGGTCCATCTAAATGATATAAGGTATAGTCTAACTTACTACACTGATAAGCAAGGGATGGGATAAAGAATTCTTGGAATTGTTTTGGAGACATAACAGCTGAAAAGTCACATTGGACCTTAGCTGTCTTCCCTGGACCCCATATAGAAAAGGCAGTATAACTACTTCCTCCTTCTTCGTCTTTTACAATATCATACATTGCATCGTAATATCTGAAATAAAGCTCATCTATCTGCTTTATATAATCTTTTATTATATCTGGGGTATCTATCAAGTCATAAATAAAGTCTTGAGCTCCTCTTAAGTCAGAAAGAATATCAATACTTTCTATTATATCTGGAATATTTACTAAAAAGTCATCTTCTGCTAATTCTCTGGCTTTACGTATCAATTCTATATGCCTTCTCCACCAATAGTTATTCTCATCATACTTCAATGGTCCCCATTCTTGCCATGTATTTTTGACACAGGGCGTGTACCATACGGTATCCCAAGAGAAAAGTGGTTCAGAGCCAAGATAAGTAGCCATTGAACCTGGACCTATATTTATGCTTAATGAAGGGAAAGATTCAGCAAGAAAAGTATGCGTCCTACAGAAATTTCGAAGCTCTTTTACCTTTCTTTCCACATCTAGATGAAAATCTTCAGGAGTCTTTGGAGGCACTACAGGTTCTAATGGTTCTATTGGCTCTTCTAATCTTGCTATAACTCTCATCATAGGTCTATCTATCTTTGAATGATGCCACCATGCTATAAAACGTTTTTTTGTTTCTTCCCAATTAGGTTTATATTTCACAACTTTCACCACCTTATCCTTTTATTGCTCCGGCAATCATGCCAGAAACAATCCACTTCTGTCCCAATAAATAAACCACAAAAACTGGAAGACAAGTTAAAACTATATCAGCAAAAATAAGGTTCCATTCTGATTGATACTGGCCAAAAAAGTTATACACCGCTAGCGTCATTGGCCAATGGCTGGCTCTATTTAAAACATATAAGGGTAACATAAAGTCATTCCATATCCCCATAAAAGTCAATAAAGCTACAGTTACTATAGCGGGTTTAAGTAAAGGAAAGACAATTCTAAAAAACAACTGTATTGGATTAGCTCCATCAATTACTCCTGCCTCATCAAGCTCTCTAGGGATTGTTTCTACAAATCCATAAAGTATAAAAGTACCAAAAGGCACGTTAATTGCTGTATATAAAAGTATTATTCCAATACGAGTATTAAGAAGGTGTAAAATCTGCATTACTTTAATAAGAGCTATGTAGTTAGTAGGAAGCATAATGCCTAGTATCATAAAAAAGTATAAAAACTGATTTAATCTGGTCCTTCTTCTTGACAGGACAAAAGCTGCCATTGCATTTATAATTACAGAGATGATAGTTGAAGTAACTGAATACAAAGAACTATTAAAAAATGAAGTTATAAGTTTCCCCCTTTCAATAGCCACTGAATAGTTTTCCCATCTAAACGAATTAGGAAGAGAAAGGTCCATAAGAGCTGCTTCTGATTCTGTCTTAAATGAGTTAACGAGTATAACTAAAAATGGTATTATTACTATCCCGCTAAGTATGCAGGCAATAATCTGTTTTATTATTTTATAAGCTATCCTCTGATTGAAATTCATAATCCTATCTCCCTTCTACTCATTAATCTTACCAGGATTATACTAATAAGTCCCATAAACATAAAGAGAATCGTAGAAAGAGCGGTACCTATTCCATAAGTTCCTAAGGCAAATTCTTTAAATACGGCGGTATTTATCACTTCTGTCATTCTTCCTGGGCCTCCATTCGTAAGTACAAATATAATATCAAAAACCCTCAAACCATAGGTGATTCCAAAAACTAAATTTATAGTAATTGCTGGTTTTAGCATTGGAATAGTTATATATATTAACTTAGGGAAGAATCCAGCACCATCTATATCTGCTGCTTCGTAGTAATATTTAGGTATAGAATGCAAACCGGCTATGAATATAGTCATGACATAACCTACTCCTCTCCATGCATCTACCGTATATATAGATGGCCAAACCCATTTGGGATCTACAAGCCAGCTCTTAGCCATAAAATCTAAACCTAATACTCTTAAGACATTGTTTATAAGTCCCATTTGTGGGTGAAGTATAGACCTAAATATTAGGCCTATAACTAGATATGACAATATTGCCGGGAAGAAAAGGATAGCTCTATGTATGTTCTCTCCTCTTAGATTTTCGCTTAGTAAAATGGCTAAAAACAGAGCAGGTATAATCTTTACAACATTAGATATAACGGTAAATTTAAGTGTGTTGTAGATATAAGATATATAATTACCACCAGAACTGAAAATAGTTCTATAATTTTCTAATCCTATAAACTTAATCTCGCTCGAATATCTATTCCAATTAGTAAATGAATAGTACATACCTATGACACTTGGAATAATAAAAAGTAAAATATAAAGCCCCAAAGCCACAAAAGTAAAATATTGTGGATATACTTTTTCTTGCTTCATCTTAAAGTTCACCTTCCTCCTCAAATATTTCAGCCCACCACAGTAAAAACTGTAGTGGGCTGAAATACAGACGTTTCATTTTATTCTACTTCCAAGCAGGATCTCCAATAGCCTTTGCCATTTTGGCTCTTCTTTCGTCTATATTCTTAAGGACTTGTTCAGGTGTAAGAGCACCAATATACATAGCTTCAATATCTTTCCCTACTTCCATCCATTGCTCATTAAAATATTTAACTCCACTCTGCAAAACTAACTTATACTTACTCTTAGGGATTCTTGCCATTAACTCCTTTTCCATAGGCAACCAGTGTTGTTGAATCTTTGTTGTAACATCAAGGTTCGTCCACTCTGGGTGGTTATCAAGTCTATACTGAAGATTCTCTTTTCTGGTGAGAAACTCAAAATATCTCTTAACTGCATCTATATTCTTTCCCATCTTGTAAGCAAACCTGGCAGGACCATTTGGGTTAAAAGGGTAGGTCTGATTATCAACTATTGGTATCAGAAAAAGTCCCCACTCATACGTACACTCAGGATGAGCTTTCTTAATTTCTTTTACTAAACCAGGATTCGCTAGAGTCATAGCTACTTTACCAGTAGCAAGCAATTCCACTGCTTTAGTCCCATCATTAGCTAAGAAATCTTTGCCATAATATCCACGGTCTGCTATTTCTTTCATCTGTTTTAAAGCTTGTAACATAGCAGGAACTTCAACAAATTTGATCTGATTATTGTTAAGTTTTTCATACAAACCAGGATGTAATTCTTCATATCTTCCTCCAATTTGCGCAAAAGCTAAAACTTGATGCCAACCTTGCGAAGTAAATTCATAGATTGGAGTAACTCCAGATTTTAGAATCTTTTCACATGCATTTATAAAGGTCCTATAAGTAGTTGGTGCACGAAGTCCTAATTTTTTGAATAGAGTCTTGTTGTAGAAAAAGGTAAACTCCGGCGAGTTATGCCATAACATTAATCCATAAACCTTATTGTTGTAAGAGACAGATGGGATCCTCAGAGGGTTCATCACCTTGACCCATTTTTCATTAGTAAAATCTACACAGTTCCTCTCAGGGTCAAGTTCAGTCCTTATGGCAAAAGGATTTGTTTGAATCCAAAAGATATCCGGTGCCTCACCTGCATTTAACTTAGCCTTTAGAAGATCGTGATGTTGGGCTGCTGGAACTATCTGTATATCCACTTTTATCCCAGTCTCTTCTGTAAATTTCTTAGCTAACTCCAAATCAACATTTGTCGTCCACCCTTGTGAAACCATTTCAGTAATAGTTATATCCTTCTTCGCTTGAGGATATACATTACCTCCAGTTAACCCTAAAAGTAAAATTACTACTAGAAAAATGCCTAAATACCTTTTCATTTTTCTATACCTCCTCTTTTTAATTTTACTAAGAAAAATATAAATTATGTTAATTAGAAAATAAATGGATAATTTTGACTAAATTTTGGACTTTTTTTCCTCTTACAGGAGATGCTCTTCCCTAAATTCCTGAGGGCTTTTACCAGTGATTCGCTTAAATATCCTGCTAAAATATCCCTGATCAGGATAACCTATCATTTCTCCAATTTGCTTTATTGAAAGTTCTTTATGGTTTAGTAAAAGATATTTTGCTCTATTTATTCTTAACTCTATTAAGTATTTATACGGGCTTATACCGGTATATTGAGTAAAGAGTCTACTTAGATAACTGCTACTATAATTAAAACGTTCCGCTATAAAATTCATATTAATATTTTCTGTGTAATTCTCTTTAATAAACTCTCTAACTACAGAGACTATTTCCTCAGGTGTGCGTAATCCCCTAGGGAATGAAAATCTTTCTCTCAAGGATTTCTTTTCTGCATCGAGAATTAATCTTAGCTTATTTAAGATCTCTACCAATGCTTCTGTATCAACTGGTTTAAGAAGATACCCCTTTACATCATAAACTATTGCCTTTTGAGCATATTCAAAATCAGCATAACCACTAATAATGACTATCTTAATATATGGATATTTAAAATATAATTGCTCTATAAGTTCCAAGCCATCCATCACTGGCATTTTTATATCTGTAAAAATCACATCTGGAGTTAACTCTTCTACTAAAATTAAAGCTTGCTTCCCAGTTAAAGCTTTACCTACTACTTTAAAGTCTAAATTACTCTCTTCAATCTTTTTAGCAATATTATTCAATATCCTTTCCTCATCCTCTACAACTATTACTCTGTAGACATCTTTTCCCATAAAACTTCTTCTAATTTATAGTTCCTCCAATAGTAACCAAAGACCCTCCGTTAGGACTATTTTTGATTTCGAAAATTAAAGAAGATTGATATCTTAAAAATAGTCTGGTAAAGACATTTAGAATTCCCACTTTTGTATCTTCTTCAGAAACAGATCTATTATTCTTTATCTCTGATATCTTTTTGTTGATCCTTTCTAATTCCTCTATAGGAAACCCAGGTCCATTATCTTTGATATCTATTTTCCATTGATTATTTACTATGGTTCCTCTTATTTCTATAAACCAAGGAGGTTCTACATTGGTTCCATATTTTACCGCATTTTCTACTAAAGGTTGGACAAGAAGTTTTGGTATTTTTATGTTCTTCATCCTTTCATCGATCTTAATCTCATAATTTAAATTTTCTCCATAACGAAGTTTAATACACTCAAGGTATCTCTTTATGTATTCTATTTCTACTTCCAAGGGAACTATCGAGTTTGAATCGGCAGATACATAGTGAAGCATATGAGAAATATTCTTACACATCACTATAATAGGATCTATAGTCCCTTCTTCAGCCATAATACTTATATTAGCTAAGCAATTTCGTAAAAAGTGCGGATTAATTTGTGACTGAAGTGCCAACATCTTAGCTTCCATCTCCTTCTGCTTTGCCATAAATAAGTTATCCATAGATTCCTTTAACTTTACCCCCATCTTTTTAAAGGCATTGTATAACTCATCTATCTCTCTAATATTACTTTTTAAGTCAGGGGTATTCATAAGTCCAAGGGATTCTATCTCAGTATTTCTTATTATATAATGTAATCTTTTTATTGGTTCTGTAACTCTTCTAGACATTATAAAAGACAAAAGAAGAGAAATAACGAGCAAAACTATTAGTATAACCAGAACAAGTCTAGTAAAGTGAGAAACTGGTAACATAACTAACCTTATAGACTGAGCAAGTATAACCCTCCAGCCGGTATACTCTGAAAATGTATAAGCAATAAGTTCTCTCTCTTTTAAATTAGGATTATATACAATAGCCATTCCTGATTTAGTTTCACTGGAAAGATTTTCTAATTTTTGCAAATAAAAATCATATCCTTTGTTTTTCTCCGATATAGGATATATTAGATTATTCTCTCCATTAAATACTAGGATCTTCATCTCACTAGAACTCAGGCGAATTATATCCTCTATCTTGGTAAAGATAGAATTATAGTCCATTACCGTTTCTATTATTCCAACCCTCTCTCTAAAGTTATTAAAATATACCCTATAAAGAGAAATAAAGTATCGATCTTTATAGAAATCTCCGGCGAAGAAGGCATTATTATATGGGGTAGAAATATATTTCCTTCCCTCTAAAAGAATTACTTTCTTGTACCAACTAGTCTTATTCAAATTAACCTGCATAGTACCATTAAATGACCCTGCTCCTATCATATTTCCATCAAAATCGTAGAGGTTAATCTGTTGCACTGTAATTAAAGGTCCACTTATAGCAACAAAAATATCCATAAGTGTCTTTGAATATCTATATCTTAAGGTAGGATTATACCTTCTAGTTAAATAACTAGTAAAGTGGTCTCTCACCAAATTCGAATAGGCTATATTAATAGAAACTGTATCCATCTTTCTTACTTCAAGGTCTAGCTGATTAGAAATAGAAACAGAAAGCTTCTGAATAGAGTCCATTGCTCTAGAAGTCAAAATGCGATAGGTAAAAAAATAGAAAAAGAAAATAATAGGGACAAGCACAATAATGATAAGGAGGAAATATGAGCTGAAGAAAATACTCTGGATGGTAGTTTTGTCTAAGTTTTTCCTAATTCTTTTAAGACAGTATCGCATATACCCTCAGGAGTAATTCCATAATACTCCAAAATCTCCTTTTGAGAACCGGTAATAGAAAACTGGTCGGGAATTCCTATCATAATCATCTTTACTGGGCATCTCTGAATAAGAATCTCTGCTACCGCCGAACCCAAACCGCCCTTTACATTATGTTCCTCAACTGTAACAATAAATTTAGTCTTCTTAGCTGAGTCTATAATTAGCTCTTCATCTATGGGTTTTACTGTGTGCACATCTATAACTCTAGCATATATACCTCTTTCTTTTAAAAGAATACCTGCATCATAAGCAATTCTTACCACTTCTCCAGTAGCAATTATAGTAATATCATCACCATCTAGTAAGATATTTCCCTTCCCTATCTCAAATGGAATATCTTTTTGGCTATCATATATATTTTCTATAGGATTTCTTCCTATTCTTACATACACAGGGCCTACAAATGATACAAGTCTTTTAACCAATAGTCTTGTCTGATTGACATCAGATGGAAGTATGACAGTCATATTAGGAATAGCCCTCATAAAGGCAATATCCTCAAGTGCATGATGTGTAGAGCCTAGAGGACCATAACTTACCCCTCCACTAACCCCTATAAGTTTCACATTCCTATTAGTATAAGCAACATCTATCTTAATCTGTTCTATACTCCTTGTAGTTAAGAAACAAGCTGGAGAAAAGACAAAGGGTTTCTTACCACAGCCAGCCAATCCGCTAGCAATACTTACAAGATTCTGCTCTGCAATACCTACTTCTATGAACTGCTCAGGTAGATATTTAGCAAAATTTTCTACACTAGCAGAACCTCTAGAATCAGAAGTTAAAACAATAATATCTTTATCCTCTTTAGCCAATTCAAATAATGTATCACTGAAAACCTTTCTAATTGGTAATAGCATTCTCTGATTCATCTTTCCTCCTAATTGAGCTCTTCCATCATTTTGATAAACTCTTCATCAGTAGGAACCCTATGATGCCACTCAGGTCTACTCTCGATAAAAGATATACCTTTGCCCTTTATTGTATGAGCTATTATCAAAGTAGGCTTATCTGGTACTATAGGGACATTCTTTAATACATTTATAAGTTCTCTAATATTGTGTCCATCTACCTCTACCACTTCCCAACCAAAAGCTTGCCACTTAGCTGATAGATTTTCCAGACTCATTACACTTTCAGTAGGACCTCCAATCTGAAGTCTATTTCTGTCAACTATACCAATTAGATTATCAAGTTTATAATGGCTAGCGGACATACTAGCCTCCCATACAGAGCCCTCTGCCTGTTCTCCATCGCCCATAAGGACATATACCCTATAATCTTTCTTATCCATCTTGCCGGCAAGAGCCATTCCTACCCCGATGGATAATCCATGACCAAGAGAACCTGTATTTGCCTCTACTCCAGGCACTTTAACTGTAGGGTGTCCGGTCAATCGAGAGTTGAATCTACAGTAAGTTTCAAGCTCTTTTCTATCTATAAATCCCAAATCAGCCAAGATAGCATAGTACCCTTCAACGCTATGACCCTTACTAAGTATAAATCTGTCCCTATCAGGCAAATCAGGCCTTTTTGGGTCTATTCTAAGAATCCTATAGTAGAGAGTAACAAGTATATCTACAGAGGAAAGCGAACCGCCAATATGCCCTGACTTTGCCCGATAAATCATCTCTACGATAGTCCTTCTTATCTCTCTTGCCTTATTCTCTAAAAATCTTATATCTCTCTCCATAAACATCTCCTTTTTTAGATATTTTATAGCTATAGAGCAATACTTTCAAATCTTAAAAGAGTAAACTTTAGCACAGAAGCCCTATTCAAAATAATAGCATGTATGATAAAATTGATAAAAACTACTATACAAGGATAGGAGGGCTTTATGTCAGATACCGTAGAAAAGTGGGGGATATTTGAGTTAACTTTGAATGGTCCCTCTGAAGGAAATCCTTTCTTAGAAGTAAATATTAGTGCAAGGTTTAGGTTTAAGAATAAAGAGATATTTACAGAAGGATTCTACGATGGTGATGGTATCTATAAGATAAGATTTATGCCAGATTCAGAGGGTGAATGGAGCTTTATAACCTCAAGTAACTGTAGCAAACTAGACAGGATAGAAGGCAAGTTTATATGTATCCCTCCATCTCCTAATAATCACGGACCGGTAAGAGTAGTAAATACCTATCACTTTGCATATGAAGATGGAACCCCTTATTATCCAATAGGCACTACTTGTTATGCCTGGATACATCAAGGAGAAGAACTAGAAAGACAGACCTTAGAGACTCTAAGAAATTCTCCTTTTAACAAACTTAGGATGTGTATATTTCCAAAACATTATGAATTTAACAAAAATGAGCCGATATATTATCCATTCGAAGGGTCATTAGAAAGAGGATGGGACTTTACTAGATTCAATGTAGAATTTTTTAGACACTTAGAGCAAAGACTAAAGGATTTGCAGGAACTTAATATAGAGGCAGACCTTATTCTCTTTCACCCATATGATAGATGGGGATTTTCAAATATGGGTCAGGAGGCAGACGATAGGTATCTAAAATATGTAATAGCAAGACTTTCTGCCTTTAGAAATGTCTGGTGGTCACTAGCAAATGAGTACGATATAATGAAAACCAAAACACTCTTAGATTGGGAAAGATTTGCCAAGATTATAGTAGAGAATGACCCTTATCAGCATTTAAGATCAATTCATAACTGTAGAGTTATATATGACTTTACAAGACCATGGGTAACCCACTGTAGTATCCAGAGGATAGATTGGTATAAGACTGCAGAAAATACAGACCTTTGGAGGGAAATTTACAAAAAACCTGTAGTTATAGATGAATGTGCCTATGAAGGAAATATTCACAGAGGATGGGGAAGTATAACTGGTGAGGAAATGGTACGTAGGTTCTGGGAAGGGTATGTCCGAGGTGGATATGTAGGACATGGCGAAACTTATGTGCATCCAGAAGATATACTCTGGTGGTCAAAGGGAGGAAAACTCTACGGCAAGAGTCCTAAAAGGATAGCTTTTTTGAAAAAGATAATAGAGGAAGGACCTTCTTATGGGATTAACCCTATAAAGATGGATACAGATATCCCTTGCGGAGGGATAGAAAATAAATACTACATTTTCTATCTGGGCTTTAATCAGCCAGCATACAGGATTTTCAAGATGCCTCCTGGAATAAAATTCAAAGTAGATATTATTGATACCTGGAATATGACAATAGAGGAAGTCCCAGATATATATGAAGGAACATTTAGGATAGACCTTCCAAGTAAGCCCTATATGGCAGTAAGGATGAGGGCAATCGGGGGATAACTATATGGGTGATAAGTATATACTAACAGTAGACCAAAGCACCTCAGCAACAAAGGCTATAATATTTAATAATCAAGGCAAACTAGTGCACAGATATAATGTCCCACATAGGCAATACTATCCTAAACCCGGCTGGGTCGAACACGACCCAGAAGAGATATATGAAAATACACTAAAGGCAATAAAAGAAGTAATCAAACAAAGTGGGGTGAACCTAGAAGATATTGTTGCGCTTTCTATAACAAACCAAAGAGAAACCGTGCTAGTTTGGGACAAAAAAACAGGTAGACCTATATATAATGCTATAGTTTGGCAGTGTAAAAGAAGTGCAGATATATGTGAAACACTAGAGAAAGAAGGGCTAGGACAAATAATAAAAGAAAAGAGCGGACTTAACCTTTCACCATACTTTTCTGCGTCAAAGATTAAATGGATTTTAGATAATGTAGAATCTGCTAGAGAAAAAGCCAAAAGGGGAGAACTGCTCTGTGGAACTATCGATTCCTGGTTGGTATGGAAATTGACGAATGGTAAGAATCATTTTATAGACTATACAAACGCAAGTAGGACACAGTTATTAAACCTTAAAACTCTAAAGTGGGATAAGGACCTTCTTGAGATATTTGGTATTCCGGAATCTATGTTGCCTGAAATAAAAGAATCTGATGAGATATTTGGATACCTTGATATAGAAGGTTTATCAATAAAGCTCCCAATCACTGGAGTCATAGGAGACTCACATGCAGCACTCTTTGGACAGATGTGTTTTGAAAAGGGGATGGCAAAGGCAACTTATGGAACAGGGTCCTCTGTTATGATGAATATAGGTAAAGAAGCACTCATACCATCAATTGGGATAGTAGGTTCTATAGGTTGGGTACTTAAAAAGAATTTAAGCTATGTGCTAGAAGGTAACATAAACTATACAGGAGCTACAATAAAATGGCTAGTAGAAAATTTAGGGCTTATTTCAGAGCCAAAAGAGTCTGGAATTATTGCAAGCTCAGTTGAAGATAATGGAGGAGTTTATCTTGTTCCTGCATTTGTAGGGCTAGGCGCTCCATATTGGGATAGCAATGCCAGGGCTATAATTACCGGTATGTCTTCAAATACAAATAAGGCACATATAGTAAGAGCAGCAGAAGAATCTATAGGATATCAGATAAGAGACATCGTAGAATTAATGATAAAAGAGTCTGGAATAAAATTGAAGGAACTTAGAGTCGATGGGGGACCGACTAGGGATGAATTTTTGATGCAGTTTCAGGCAGATATTTTAAATGTTCCAGTAGTAAGAGTAAAGATAGAAGAATTATCTGCATTGGGTTCTGCCTTTATTGCTGGATTAGCGTTAGGACTATGGGACAATTTTGATAAACTAATTACCTTAAAGGAAATAGACAGAGTATTTATACCTAAGATGGGACAAGAAGAAAGAGAGAGACTATATGAAGGGTGGAAACAGGCAGTGAGACGTAGTCTGAGTAAAAATTTCTAGATTAGTGGTAAAATATTAAGTGTTAAGAGTATCTTAAATATACGGAGGAGTCTATTATATGAAGTATCTAATCAGACTGGTAAAGATTGCTAGGCCATATTGGAAGTATCTAATAATTGCTGGAATTAGTAATCTATCTATAACTGGAATAAATCTATTAGGCCCTTGGTTGGCAAGGCTTCTAATTAATATTATTACAAACCTTGAGCAATACCCAGATGCAAAAAGGCAAATAATAAGACTTTCTCTTATCCTTGTGGCTTCTTATGTGGCTAGAATAATATTTCAATTCTTGGCTAGTTATTTATCTCACTATGCTGCTTGGCACCTAGTAGCACATATGAGAGGTCTAGTATATGATAAACTTCAACAGTTATCTTTTAGATTTTTCCAAGACAAGCAAACAGGACAGCTTATGTCAAGAGTAGTAAATGATACAGCTAATTTTGAAGCACTAATTGCTCATGCTGTGCCAGACTTATTTACAAATGCCCTTATCATCCTCGGAGTTATGGTTATACTGTTTATAGTAAATCCAACTTTGGCGCTTTTATCTCTTCTCCCCATCCCATTCTTAGTATATACTGGGACAAGATTTGCTAAACGTGTATTGCCTAACTTCAGAGAAGCACAGAGGGCTCTTGCAGATTTAAATGCAGACCTGCAGGATAATATATCTGGTATTCGTGAGATACAATTGTTTAATCAGCAAAAGAGAGAATTAGCAAAAATACAGAATAAAGTCTATAGGCATATTCAGGCGCTTCTAAATGCGTTAAGACTAAGTGCCATCTTTCACCCAACAGTAAGTTTCCTAAGCTCTATAGGAACAGTAATTGTCTCCTCCATTGGTGGAATTATGGCAGTAGATGGAAAGATTTCAGCAGGAGATATAGTAGGTTTTATGCTTTATCTAAATATGTTTTATTTTCCGATTACCGCTCTTAGTCAGGTAATAGAGAATATTCAACAGGCCTTAGCCGGTGCTGAAAGAGTATTCGAGGTTCTAGATACAGAATCAGAGATTAAGGAAAAACCTAATGCAACTGAACTTAAGAATGTTAAAGGAAAAGTAACATTTGAAAACGTAAGTTTCTCTTATGATAAAAAAGTTCCAGTTTTAAAGAATATCTCATTTAAGATAGAACCTGGGCAGATGGTTGCCTTTGTAGGACCTACCGGTGTAGGAAAGACTACAATAATGTATCTCTTAGTTAGGTTTTTTGATCCGGATTCTGGAAGTATAAAGATAGATGACATAGACATCAAAGACGTTACTCTAAAATCTTTACATGACAATATAAGTATGGTGATGCAAGATGTATTTCTGTTTAATGGAACTATAGCTGAAAATATTGCATATGGAAAAGAAGATGCCACGATGGATGAAATAATAAATGCTGCAAAAATAGCCTGCGCACATGATTTTATTGTAGAGTTACCTGATGGATACAATACTTATATAGGAGAGAGAGGAGTTAAACTATCAGGTGGGCAGAAACAGAGGTTAGCAATTGCCAGAGCTGTTCTAAAGAATGCCCCTATATTGATACTAGATGAAGCAACCTCCTCTGTAGATACGGAAACGGAGAATAAGATTCAAGAGGCAATAAATAATCTTGCAGGAACAAGAACAATTCTCATAATAGCTCACAGGTTATCCACTGTAAGAAGAGCAGATAAGATAATTGTATTAAAAGAAGGAGAAATAGTAGAAGAAGGAAATCACGAAGAGCTTCTTGCACTAAAGGGCTTATACTATCACTTAAGTTCTGTTCAATTTGTAGAGCAAGAATTGTATAACTCTAATAAGATAGAAGCCTTAAGAGAGACCTAAGACATCTTTAAATCCCACATTGTTCAGATGGAACGGGGTTGATAGGAGGTGGAGGTGATGTTGGACGTTCTCTTTAAATCCCACATTGTTCAGATGGAACTACCTACCCCCGGGATAGGAAGCCTCTGCTCATCTAGCTTTAAATCCCACATTGTTCAGATGGAACTACCTACCCCCGGGATAGGAAGCCTCTGCTCATCTAGCTTTAAATCCCACATTGTTCAGATGGAACTAATTATGTAACGTGGACTTTCTACGCACAGCCTTTCTTTAAATCCCACATTGTTCAGATGGAACTCGTTCCCCAATTTTCAACAGCTTCGTCTCCTCAGACTTTAAATCCCACATTGTTCAGATGGAACAAAGGGTGCTACCTTGAGGGAAGTAGTGAAGTATTTACTTTAAATCCCACATTGTTCAGATGGAACTTAAAAGCCTTTCCACATACACGACAGTGTATAGTTTCCTTTAAATCCCACATTGTTCAGATGGAACTTATGTAAAAGAGATGATAAAAAATAGGTCTCTATTCTTTAAATCCCACATTGTTCAGATGGAACTTAAATTTCTCCTTTACCTCCATATACGAAAAAAGCCTTTAAATCCCACATTGTTCAGATGGAACGGGGATTGGGTTATTAGGAAATTTCCTCTAGATGAGCAGCTTTAAATCCCACATTGTTCAGATGGAACGTTTAAAACTGACTCTGAAACGCATTTCTATGTTGACTTTAAATCCCACATTGTTCAGATGGAACATAGGAAAAACAGGTAGTGGAAAAAGCTATTTTGCGCTTTAAATCCCACATTGTTCAGATGGAACCAACCCACTTCTTAATCTCTTCCTTCCATTCTTTATTCTTTAAATCCCACATTGTTCAGATGGAACCTTAAAGATTAAAAAACTCAATCTAGAAGATATATACTTTAAATCCCACATTGTTCAGATGGAACTTGGTGAAGAGAAAGAAAAAGGGTTTATTGAAAAAACTTTAAATCCCACATTGTTCAGATGGAACCTGTAGAGCCGACGGGGGAGACGAAGTTGCTGAGAGTCTTTAAATCCCACATTGTTCAGATGGAACGAGATGATGTAAAGTGTTTAGGAGAGGTCAAGGAGTCTTTAAATCCCACATTGTTCAGATGGAACGAGGGATGTAAAAGATGAGAAAGTTAAAGTTTTCGGCTTTAAATCCCACATTGTTCAGATGGAACGTAACAGTTGTTGTAACATATATAAACTCTCCTGATGCTTTAAATCCCACATTGTTCAGATGGAACTTAGTTTAAATGCTAGTGATATGAATGCTATAAAGCCTTTAAATCCCACATTGTTCAGATGGAACGCATACAATAAAACTCTTACTTAAATTTGATATTGACCTTTAAATCCCACATTGTTCAGATGGAACCTTAGGTCCTCTTCTTTCTGTAGCTAAAGCTTCGTTCTTTAAATCCCACATTGTTCAGATGGAACATAGCTGTTGAAGGAGAAAATCGAGCTCCTGAAATGCTTTAAATCCCACATTGTTCAGATGGAACTTGTTCTGCATATCTTTTACATATTTCTACTTGTGACTTTAAATCCCACATTGTTCAGATGGAACGATATTGTCTTTCTACAATAGATTACCATCCTACTCCTTTAAATCCCACATTGTTCAGATGGAACAGTTTTATCATAACTGGAACATATTCATTGAAAGGACTTTAAATCCCACATTGTTCAGATGGAACAATTTTTACCATGTCCGAAGCGAGGGGAGGAAAGTACTTTAAATCCCACATTGTTCAGATGGAACCGTGGGTAACTTTTATATTACTGCTTGTGATTGCCTACTTTAAATCCCACATTGTTCAGATGGAACTCATTACGATTTGATGCATATCGATACAGTGTCCCACCTGACTTTAAATCCCACATTGTTCAGATGGAACATCATTTAATTCTACCCCCATATCAACATCTACGATCTTTAAATCCCACATTGTTCAGATGGAACATGAAAATCTACCACACCTTGCACATCCAAACCCATCTTTAAATCCCACATTGTTCAGATGGAACCAGACAAATTTATAGTATGTGTATAATGCCATTCCTCCTTTAAATCCCACATTGTTCAGATGGAACTATGTGGGAAGTGTTGTTATAGAGGCGCTAGAGGATCTTTAAATCCCACATTGTTCAGATGGAACTTTGAAGTGTTTTTTTAGTGCGGAGGGATGATTAGTCTTTAAATCCCACATTGTTCAGATGGAACATAATGTTGTCTATTTAACGCTAGAAGTACCGGTTGCTTTAAATCCCACATTGTTCAGATGGAACTAGCTAATGCTACTTTTGAGCTCTACGATGCCTCTCTTTAAATCCCACATTGTTCAGATGGAACTATTCTAAGCTTTATTCTCGTATTCAAGACTATCAGCTTTAAATCCCACATTGTTCAGATGGAACCATGATGAATACTTCCCGATAATACAGACAACACCCGCTTTAAATCCCACATTGTTCAGATGGAACATACTGGAAGTCTATCACAAAGTATATCTATTACTCCCTTTAAATCCCACATTGTTCAGATGGAACTAAACTCTTCTACTAACTTACTAAGCCACTGAGATCGCTTTAAATCCCACATTGTTCAGATGGAACTACAGTCAGTCCTCAAGGTGAAATTAGTCCTATACAGCTTTAAATCCCACATTGTTCAGATGGAACGAATAATACCTCTAATAAAATTGTACATGTCACGAATCTTTAAATCCCACATTGTTCAGATGGAACTTTAAATTCTCTAATCTTTTTGCTTATTATCCTTCTCACTTTAAATCCCACATTGTTCAGATGGAACAATGGAACAATATATTTATCTTCCTCATATTCGTATCTTTAAATCCCACATTGTTCAGATGGAACAGCAACAGCAGTAGAAACAAATAGAGAGAAATAGAACTTTAAATCCCACATTGTTCAGATGGAACTAGAAAATTCTCGTCCTCTCCTTGCATTATCGCTTACTTTAAATCCCACATTGTTCAGATGGAACTTCTCCATTTTCAAACGCTCGTTTGTATAGTATTTCCTTCTTTAAATCCCACATTGTTCAGATGGAACTACATCCAAAAAAAACCTGCATTACTCTAAAAGAAATCTTTAAATCCCACATTGTTCAGATGGAACTAGGAAAAGAAAACTCAACTTTAAACCTCTTTGAGCTCTTTAAATCCCACATTGTTCAGATGGAACTCTTATGTAAGATTGACAGCTAAAGTCGGAAAAAGGTCTTTAAATCCCACATTGTTCAGATGGAACAAGATTCTTAAATGAAGCAACTTATCTTTATGCGGCCTTTAAATCCCACATTGTTCAGATGGAACGCTTTTCTATTAACTCTATACAAGTTCTCCGTAAGGCCTTTAAATCCCACATTGTTCAGATGGAACGTTTTCGTAGCGGTAAACATTTCTGAATTTGCCCCTCTTTAAATCCCACATTGTTCAGATGGAACTATTAAAGAGAATTAGACCAATCAGCCCGGTTAATATTGCTTTAAATCCCACATTGTTCAGATGGAACTCCTGCTGAGTGTAACCCAAGATACGTTTCTGAATCCTTTAAATCCCACATTGTTCAGATGGAACTATTTAGCGTAGGTGAATGGGGACATAACAATTACTCCTTTAAATCCCACATTGTTCAGATGGAACTGCTCAGTCAATATGTTGATCAGTTTCTGTCTAACCTCTTTAAATCCCACATTGTTCAGATGGAACTGACTATATAGAATCTAGATAGGAGGTGTAAAAAATCTTTAAATCCCACATTGTTCAGATGGAACCTTGCGAGCATTTTCAATAAATTCATTCTCTAACCAGCTTTAAATCCCACATTGTTCAGATGGAACGAAAGTAAAGGTATTCTCTGAGACATCAAACTTAAACTTTAAATCCCACATTGTTCAGATGGAACGTCTTATAATATAGCCTATGTTACAATCGATTCTCACTTTAAATCCCACATTGTTCAGATGGAACTATACACGAGAATAGTCTTGAAGAATATTACCTGTTACTTTAAATCCCACATTGTTCAGATGGAACTCCTGTAATTTCACCCAGAAGACACCTAGCTACAGTCTTTAAATCCCACATTGTTCAGATGGAACTATGCCTGTCTCTTCCACTTCAGGCACGTCTGGTCTTACTTTAAATCCCACATTGTTCAGATGGAACCAGACTGGTTAAGCAAACAGGGCATAGATAAGGTACTTTAAATCCCACATTGTTCAGATGGAACTTATCGCAGATGTATAGCCATCAGTCCCAAAGCCTTTCTTTAAATCCCACATTGTTCAGATGGAACTTTAACCTCTTTCTTCACCTCTGTCAGCTCAACATACTTTAAATCCCACATTGTTCAGATGGAACCGAATATTTTCTGCACTACTGGTGCAGTCTCAGGATTCTTTAAATCCCACATTGTTCAGATGGAACTGTTTAATGTTGGTGAACTTTTAGCAAGTTTAACTCCTTTAAATCCCACATTGTTCAGATGGAACACAATCAAGTTTTTCCCTTCTCTGGCTACTGGGCTTTCTTTAAATCCCACATTGTTCAGATGGAACCTAGTATCAGAGATATTAGATTTTATTCTTCAGTGAACTTTAAATCCCACATTGTTCAGATGGAACCCCCTACATATGATATAATTATACAACAGCATAAAGCTATTATTAAGCCTACATAATTTAAATTTTAATATCGTCCATCTGAACTAACGAAAAGACATACTCTTGCATCCATCTGTCAGTTGTGTTTTTCTTAATATTCAATTTTCAAGGTGCTAGCTCTCTAATTTACTTATTTAAAGTCAACTAAAAATAAAAATCCAGTTCGATGCACTCAAAGAATATTATCAGTTAAATTCTTCTCTAATCCCAATATTCGTTTCTCATAGCCTATTTGATTTTCTAATCGATAGAAATATATAGAATCCTCTTCTCTATGTATAACTTTTAGTAATTCATTAATACATTTCTGAAACTTAGCTTCAGTTAATTCTCCTTCAAAAACTGAATTCTGTACCCAGATTAAATATTTCTTAAGTATTTTTCTAACTTTATTAACCCTCTCTTCCATAATGTCGTAAGTTACTATAAAATACGCCATCTCTACCACCATGCTTTAAACGGAGAATAAATCTCATCATTTATTAGATGTTTTATCAATTTATAGCATTCAAGCCTTATAAGAGTCCTATAAGAAACACTACGTTTTAACTTTCTATGCTTTATAGTAGTATTAAGTTTATCTTCTAATTCCTGAATAAATTTCTTCCTTCCGTTTTCATTCAAATAGCAATAATTCACATCTTCCTCAAAATCTTCAAGTCTTATCATATTGTTATTCACTAGTTTAAAGATGACAGAGTCAATGACCAAAGGTTTAAATATCTCAGAAATGTCTAAACTTAACGAATATCTCCTTTCCCTTGGTTCATGAAGATAGCTAATAGTCGGATTAAGAGGAGTCTTATATATTTCAGTAAGAACTACAGAGTACATAAGAGAATTTCCAAAAGATATAAGTGCATTTATTGGATTAGTAGGTGGTCTCTTTTCTCTCTTCTCAAAAGCAAATTCCTCTTTCAGGAATACATTAAAGGACTGGTAATAGGTGTCTCTGGCTCTTCCTTCACATCCCATAAGTTCACTTATTTCCTTACATTCATAACTTTTACTTAGTTCTACTGATATCTTCTCTTGAAACTCTTCTGTACTTCTATAATTCCTCAAGTTTCTTAACATATGGAAAATGGCTCCTTCTACAAAAGAAGTGGCTAAAAACAGACGTTTCTCTTTGTCTGTATAGTATTCTACTTGTTTTACAAGAAGTTCACCCGAGACGTTTTTATCTCTAGGCATAAAGCTCCCTGAATAGAATCCATAATAGTTGTATATATGTATAGGAATTTCGTATTGGGATATAAGATTTAAAAATTTTGTATTAAATTCTACTTCACCAAATATGTGGAGAGATTCTACGTCCTCTATTGGAATTGCTCTTTTCTCTCCATTTCCATTCTCTAGGTAAATGGTATTCTCTTTTCTCATAATGTTCCCGCTTTGGAAAATATAATAAGCTCTAGGCATATAAATCTTACCCCCAACAGAACTGAAAATATGCACATTTGGCGCAGTAAGATTTTCTAACTAATTTAGGCGGATTGGGGTTTAAAAGGATTTCTTTAATTCTCATCAATGCAGATTCTACCTCTTTCTCAGCTTCAGGAGTTAAAACAACTTCTTCCCGTCTCTTCATCTTTGGATAATTTATTACTCCCTTCTTGACTATCCCTAGCTGTTTAAGAAAATATAGATAGTAAAGTAACTGCATCCTATCAGCTTCCTTTAACTTATCACTGTATTTTACTTCTCTTATTCTTTCGTTATCTAAAATATCTATATTTATGAGGTTTTCTATCAATATCTTTCTTCTCTTCTCTCTCGGGTAAGATTGCTCCTCTAATAATTTCCCTAAAAGGACTTTATCATAATTTGCTTCCATACTTATTCCCCTGTCAAACAGCCAGAGTTTCCTTTCACAGACGTATAAGTAGTTAACCTTTATACCATTTGTTTTAAGAGACTGAAAATCTATGTCCATAGATACTCAAACGATATTGCTAAAGGGCTCCAGATTCTTATTAAATAATATGCCAAGTTCATCATCATAATTGACTCTAAAAAGATATATCCCTCTCTGTTTATAAATTGGAATAGGTTCTTTACCTTTTACTCTATATAGAGGAATTCCTACTGTAAAGTCATCCAAAGATTTTATACATCGTAATCTTTCTTCTAGAGATAAATCCTTGCTACTGAGCTTAGTTATACACTCATCTATCATCTCAAGGTTTTTATTGTATATAGTCTCTGGAATGACAGTTAAACCAGCTATATCTCTAAATATACGCTGAGTCTCTCCCCTATCATCTGTTTCAAATCCACTATCCAAAAGATTATATACCTGATGAAATTTCTGAAAGAATTTTGTGCCTTTAATCTTACCAGGATTAAATACTTGATTTATCACTTCTTGCTTCTGTTCTTCAGTAATCACCCTATAATTAAACTCTCTTAGCACATCCTTAGTAAGTTTAACTATCTCTTCATCGTATATATAGAACTTATCAGAAGGGTTTTGGGTAGCTACTATTATGTTTGGTTCATCCCCATCCTCTATGACCCTATTAGGTCTTCTATAAATCCTTCCCATCCTTTGTATGATGGCATCTGCAGTAGCTATCTCAGTAAATAGCACGTCATAATCTATATCTAGAGAAACTTCTACTATCTGAGTAGTTATCCAGATTACTGCCTCATCTTTTTTATAATCTGTTTCTATACTCTTTTCCTTATCCTTTCTTATTAGTTTGATGAATCCAGAATGGAGTAGACCGACCTTATTTATTTCCTTCTTTTCTACCCCTGAAAGTTTTGAATATAACTCTTGTGCTTTCTTTACAGTATTAGTAATAACAAGGACCTTCTTACCATTCTTATAGGCGTTTATAATTTCTGGTAATAGGTCTTCTATTGAGCAATCTTCAAGTTTTATTTTATGTTTTCTCTCTCTGTTATATACCGGGTCTAAAATCTCACAGTATCTATCTATATATTGTTTAATAAAAGGATGGACAGTAGCACTCATTAGGCAAAACTTACTTCCGATTGTTACTATTTCTTGTAGTGTCTTAATTATACAGGCTAATATCTCTGGAGAGTAACTTTGAGGTTCATCGATGATAACTTTAGAATAGGCAAGAGTAGCATATATCTTTTCGTATCCTTTCCATTTGAATACTGCTGTAAATAGCTGGTCCGCTGTAGTAATAGTAATTGGCATAGACAACTGTCTAGTGGCATTTACTCTCTGGATATAATCTTCAATAGTTATCTCTTCACCTTCAGAATCTATCTTCTCCAGCCCATAGATTAGACTATCGCTATGTAAAAGTCCTACACTTTCATCCCCAAAAATCTTGATGAATCTCTCATACATTGCATTTACAGAAACCCTAAGTGGAAGGGTATAGAAGGCTTTGTCTTCTCCAATCCAATTGATAGCAAACTCAGTTTTCCCCATTCCAGTCGAGGCGGTTAATAGGACATTCTTATCTCTTAGGTTTTTGGCATCGCTTTGGAAAGGTTTTAAGCCAGAAAAATATTCTTTCTTTGATAGGTAAGATATAAGTTTTCTTTCTGGGTCAACAATTCGTCTCTCTTCTACAGGTAGGTGAGCTGAAGCAGAATAATCAAGTCTATGAAGAAGTCCTTTCAGTAGTATATAGCTTTTGTTCTTTCTTATTCTCTTATAAGTGTTTACATTTTCATCTAAGTAATTATAGTAACCATCCCAAAGCTCATCTATATGTACACCAAATTTCTCTAGCCATTTTAATTCCATAATCTTATTGTTTAAATCTTTTGCAATTACTTCTTTAAGATAAGTTCCATCAAAATCCTTTGGTCTGTTATGATGGAAGGCTATCGCATAAAGTAAAAATAGTAGACTATCACAGTCTAAATCTTTTAGATTTTTAAGAAAAGCTACAGAAAGGTAATTGTGTGGTATTTCTTTATTACTTACTATACTAGAAGGTCTTCCTTCCAGGAAGTTGATAATCTTTTCCTGGAAGGAAGAGGAAACCTTACCTAAATCATGCAATAAACAAGCTAAACGTAAGAGATTCCAAGATCTTTCAGTAAAGCCTATCCTTTCGAGTTCCTCCCCATAAAGAGCTTTCAACCTTTTGAGTTCTAAGAGTAAAGCCTTTGTATGTTCCTCTAAAGTTTCAGGGATTATTTTATTATCACGTCTATATGTCTTGGCGTATATCATAATCTCCAATAAATTCTAAAATTCTTTTTTCCTCAGGGTCAAACCAAAATTCGCCACTATTAATAATTGAGTTATCGGTATAGACGACATCGACCTTAGAAAAATACCTAACATCATTTATAAGTTCATACTTAAATGCCATTCTATAATGAATACCCTCTATGTTCAGTCTATTTGCAGTCGCAACTTTTAGATATATGCCGTAGTCGATCTTATGTTCCTCAAACATAGAAAATGTCCTCTTCTCTACCTCTATAAGGTCTATATGATCTATCCTTACTAAATCCTCATACCTTCCCAAATAAGGATACTCTTTCTTAAAGATATTCTCTATAAATCTTTCTAAATAAGATTCATCTGAAAGAAGATATATATTTAGATATACATCGAATACACTTGCAATAAAGGTAGGAGAATGAGAGAAAGCTTTATTGAAGCCCTCTAAAATAATTTGTTTTTCCTTCTCTTTTCTGAGCCTATCAAATTTTACAAGAGTTTGAAGGTCATATACTACAGAATTCAGTTTTCCCTGTATGCAGATACTATTAGGGATATAATTATCTGCCCCAACAGCTCTATGAAACCACCCTTTTACAGTAGAAAAAGGAGGCAAAGGATACGTATCCCAGAAATTATAACTCATAGGTTTTCTATAATTTGCTAGAAGCTGATAAGCCTTTATCCTTAAGACTCTCATCTTAGCTTATTCCTCAAGATTCACTATGATAGTATTTGTTAACTCGATCCTTTAACTCATCAAAGAAACTTCCTATATCGCTGAAGACAAGCTCACAGATCTTGCTAAATTCATCTTCATTTAACCAAAAACCTTTTACATAACCAAGCATTGTATCGTCCTTAATCAGAGTATTATTGAAGGAAATTGATGTGATAGAATTTAAAACTTCAGTATTCAAAGAATAAGCCTTCTTTTCTTTATTATAGGACACTTTTATTCTATTTAAAAAGAAAGGATTCTTAACAGAATAGACACCTCCTATAACAAATAAAGGATTTAGATTCTCTGTTCTACCCTTTATATCTCTATTTAAAATCTTTAGTACTTCTAACACCTTGGATACACGTTCAACTTTAATGCTGGGCTCAAGCTCAATATTGTCATTTTCATCTTTCCCTACTCTATCTAGGTCAATAGTAACAGTATAAGAATATAAAGAATAGTGGTGTTCAAATTGAAAAGGATTTGGATCTGAGTTGGTTCGGTCAGCAAAATTTTTATTAGTTCCAAACTCTATATCACTATACATAGGTTCGAGAGAAATAGCAGGAGTTATCCTTACTACTGCTGGTCGAGTAAGAGAAGTTCCACCTCTTGCTGTTTTCATATACCCAAACAGGTCAACTTCTATATAATCTCTTATATTAGCCTCAGGTTTAAACTGAATAACACCCTGTGCATTATGCAAAGGATTCTCTTTGTCAGCATCTATAGAGAAGATTTCTTTTAGCATACGGTACATATCATATCTTATAGCCTGCCTAGATAGATATGAATAAAACTCCCCTCCCCTAGAAATCTTTTTAAGTTCTGAAATATTTCCAACTCCTTCGCCATAGTTTAAACTCATACCATCAAAAACGATAGTAAGAGTCAGCCCTTTAGCCATTGATATTCTCCTCCTTTCCTTTTTCTAATAACCCATTAAGAAAACTATATCCAACAGGGGAAAAGATCTCTTTGTCTCCCATTACCTTTACAAAAGTAGCAGGAATTTCCATCTCATAAGATAAGTATATCCTCATTATTGTATCCATAAATTGATTTACATCTCCAACTTTAAGAGCATTAAGTAATCTATAAGCTATCGAAGTTATCTTATTCTCTGCATTAGCACTCTTTAACATTTGAGATAGCTCTTTCCCCTTATGGTACATATACCAAAGTTCTTTATCTTCCATAGTTTCCCTCCTAGAAAATATTTCTTTCACAAATTTATATATAAGTTTATTTAATTCTTGCAAGTCATAAATATTAAAACCTGTTTTATAAAGTTCAGACTTTTCAGAAGCCAGATAAAGCCTTAAAAGTCTATTAAGATACCCATAACCCAGGGAATTTTCTAATATCTTATCTAATAATTCTATAAGCACATATCTGGTCTCGTCTTTTATCTTGTAATATTTCTTAGAAAGATTCTTCAGTTCCTGATGATTGTTTACTATATATCTCGCTTTCTCTTCAGGGATGTTAAACGAGTATACCTTAGGTAATATATCACTTTGCAGATTTAACTCTATAACTGCTATATTCTCAAGTGCATACTTAGCTTTTACTTTCTCGGTTTCAAGAATAAGTTGAGTGAAAAATTCCACGAGAAAACTTTCTTCTCTTTCTAGATTTAAAATCTGCTCTAGAAGATTATTAGCCCTATACAACTCTCTTATAGAAGTATCCCTGTTTACAAAGTAGTAGATTTTCCCATTATTTCTAGAAAGAGTACCTAGTCCAGCAAAATAACATAAATAGATAAGTTCACACATCTCGCAGATAGGAAGTATTGGCTTAAAGTTCCAAGAAAAATTCAGGGAATCCGAATTTAACCCGTAGAAGGGAGAAATCCCTGTATCGAACATTGCACCTTTCTTAGCTTTTCGTTCCCCACATACAATACATTTATAATCCTTCTCATGTTTTATCTCGTTATTTAAGATCTGTTTTTCGAATTCTTCATAGAACCTCTTATATCTATCCTTTGTTACATTCCTATTCAAGAAGCTTTTTTGTCCATAAAAGCCTCTAAGATAAATTTGTACATCCGATTCCCAAAACTCTCTATAGTCTCTCTTCATAAGATCTATTACTTCTCCCAAGAAGTCTTCCATTCTTTCAGGATTATCTCTTATATCCGCTTTAGTAGGGATATATTTTAATTTATTCTTTAGACCTGTGAAACTATTCAGAGTTTCTACTACCTTTCCTAAGATTACTAGAGATACCTTTGTAATATCTTCATTATATTTTAAAGAGACTTCTTCTAACTTATTGCTGTCCTTCAGATTCTTTATATCCTCCAAAAATTGAGAGAATTGATTTAAAACTCTATCATATCTGCCATATTTCCTAAAGGCAAAATCAAAATATTTTTGGGAAAATCCTTTCAGAACATTCCTATCAAATTCTATATAATTTTCTCCAATAGTTATAATATTTTGACTATCCAAGTCTTGATCTTCTAGCATAATCCTTAAGAAACCAATAATGCCTGCATTATATAGCCAATCACCAAGATATATCCTTTCCATTACACCACCTCCACCATTCCAAATCCTTGAGCCCTGCGGAGTCCTATACCTAGTTTATATATTGATTCTAGGTCATCTGGCTCTCCAGACAATTCAAATGTCCCACTAAAGCAGGTAAATGTATAAAGTTTCTCAACCTCGTTCTTTTCTCTTATCTTATGCTTAACCACCTCTTTTCTTATAGTGATTGGAGCAAATTTTAGCTCCCTCTTAAGTCCAATCCCTCCCCTTACTCCTCTAAGTATCGAATCTGTAATATAATTAATTTCCCTCTGGAATATCTCTATATTATTTCCTTCTAGAACAGGTAGCAATGGGCTTCCTTCTTTATCCTCTATAAGTATTGGGGACAATGTCCTAAAGCGCACAGTTTCCTCGATTATCTTTTTCTCATTTAAAAATATAACTCTACCTTTATTAAATCTGACCTCGTTATTATAATCGAATGGATAGAGATTACTGTTTATCAAACCATTATAAAGGGTAATAAGAAAGGCGGGGTCTATACTTGAGACATAAAATTCCACTGGGCTATTTAGATAGAAAGTATCTTTCTCTGTCTTAAATTTTTCTTTATCAAAGCTAAATCTTACTGCAAAAGAAAATGGTTTAGGGGATTTGTTAGTTTTTATAACGTCATCCTCTTTATATTCAAATAATTCTTTAAGATAATTTCTCCCTAACTCAGAAGTCTTTAAGGACTCTTTTATCAAACTCATAAATATACTCCTATAGTATATAGGAAGTTTATCTATCTTATATAGAACTTTAAATCTCATAACTTACACCTCTTCTTATGATTGTTATATAAATTATACTACCATTATGCAACAGTAATATAGTAAGATAGTAGAGTGTCATTTGATGTCCCTCTAATTTTAAAGGTAGAAACTTCAGAAATTATAATTATCCTGTAATTCTTTTCCTAATTGCAATAACTTAAATCTAAATGCTATACTAAATGGGGCTTAAGAATAATACAAAAATGATAAAGAACCTTAGGGGGTGATTTTTTGCTAACGATAAGGATTAGAGACCTCTCTAAGTCTTATGGAGAAAAAGTAATTTTCGAAAGGTTTTCTCTCGACATCCATAGTGGAGATAAGATTGGTATTATTGGTCCTAACGGAGCTGGTAAGACTACCCTTCTAAGGCTTATACTTGGTATTATAGAATCCGAAAGGGGTTATGTTGAGACATTTGGCAAAATTGGTTATTTACCACAAGATTTAACTTTACCTGAGGATAAATTAGTTAGAGAATGTTTCAAAATTCAGGCATCAAGTCCTATTTTAAAGAGGATGGGATTAAAGAAGGATATACTCGATTCTCCTTGTAAAACTCTAAGCGGAGGGGAAAAGATAAAGTTAAAAATAGTAGAACTCTTAGAAGATAAACCCTTGATCCTTATCTTGGACGAACCAACTAACCATATGGATATAAGAGGAATAGAGTTTCTTGAGGAAGAGTTAAGTAAGTTTGATGGAACACTTTTAATAGTATCTCACGATAGATTTCTCTTAGACAAGGTTGTCAATAAAGTAATTGAAATTAATAGAGGTAAGATAAGTGTATATACCGGCAATTATTCTGCCTATGCCAAGAAGAAAAAAGAAGAATTAGAAAGGGCTTGGCAGGAGTATGAAAGGTATATTGAAGAAAAAAGGAGATTAGAAGAAGCCAGCAGAAGGGCAAAAGAGAGGGCAAAATCTGTAGGGAAAATAAAGAATAAGAATGACTCCTTCTGGCGATACAGTAAAGACTTCTATGGAAGAAAAGCTGCTAAAGTAGCTAAGGTCGGTAAGGCTATAGAAAAACGTATAGAAAAGTTAGAGGTTAAAGAGAAACCATTTGAGGAACAGCATATCAAGTTAGAATTTGATACCACAAATGAAGGGCTTAATACTATAATCCAGTGTAATAACTTATCTAAATCTTTTGGAGATAAACTACTTTTTGAAGATGTTAACTTATCTGTAAAAAATGGTCAGAAAATAGCCCTTCTAGGAGATAATGGCGTAGGAAAGACTACCTTGCTTCGTATACTTCTAGGGAAAGAACCACCAACTAATGGTAACATCTGGATATCAGAATCAGTTAAGATAGGATACCTAGAACAAGAGGTCAATCTCCTTAATCCTCAGAATACGGTCTTAGATGAGGTAAGAAGTTCTACTAACTATGATATAACAACTATAAGGACATTATTAGGTTGCCTTTTATTTATAGAAGATGAGGCATTAAAACGCATAGAATCATTAAGTATGGGAGAAAAGGTTAGGGTTACTCTGGCGAAGCTAATCCTTGGCGGTTTTAATCTCTTACTTATGGATGAGCCTACTAATTTTCTAGATATAAAGTCTAGAGAAGTTATAGAAGAGGCTTTAAAGTGGTATAAGGGTAGTCTGATATTTGTATCTCATGATAGATACTTTGTCTCTAAGATAGCAGATACAATCTGGGAGATAGAGAATTACAGAGTGACAACCTATTCTGGAAATTATGAGTATTACTTATTCAAGAAGTCTAGGCTCAAGAATGGTGACATTAAAGATAAGATTCTCTTACTCGAGGTGCAACTTTCTAAGATATCTAACGAGTTAGATAAAGCAAAAGACGAAGACAAGGAAGAGTTAAACAGAAGATTCATAGAGCTAACTAGAGAGATAAATAGACTAAAGTCTATGATTTAAGAGAAAAACTATACCCGTAACCTAAAATTTATTTTGCTTTAAGTCTCTCAATAGCAGTTCTTAGATAGCCGTTAGACTCGTTTAGAAGCTTTTTACTCTCTTCTGGGCTCAAGTTTCCTAGGATACTTATTATAGCTTCTTTTACGTTCATATTACAGGCTTTTAATTTCTCCAAAGCCAATTCTTCTGTGGCTCCTGTAATCTTTTTTATTATTCGAACAGCCCTGTTTATGAGTTTTTGATTAGTTGGTCTTACATCAACCATAATATTTCCGTAGACTTTACCCAATTTTGCCATACTTATAGTACTAAACATATTCAATACTAACTTCTGCGATGTTCCAGCTTTAAGTCTAGTAGAGCCTGCTATTATCTCTGGTCCTGTATCTATTTCTACTGCCACATCTACAAAACTTTTAGCAGGAGAGTTGTAGTTATTAGTTACTAAGATAGTCCTTGCTCTCCTTCTATGAGCTTCTTCTAAGGCTGAGACTACAAATGGAGTAGTTCCACTAGCAGTTATGCCTACAACTACATCATTTTCTAACACATTTCTTTTCTTAATCTCTTCCTTTGCACTTTCAATATCATCCTCTGCATATTCTACTGCGGAAGTAATAGCCCTTTCTCCTCCAGCAATTATTGCTTGAACCATTTCTGGATCAACTCCAAAAGTAGGAGGACATTCTGCAGCATCTAAAACACCTAATCTTCCGCTAGTTCCAGCTCCAACATAGAAAAGTCTCCCACCCTTTTTAAATCCATCTACTATGATATCTATAGCCCTAGCTATATCAGGTAGGACTTTCTCTATAGCTAAAGGGACTTTCTTATCCTCCTGATTCATAATTCTAACCATCTCTAAAGTACTTAACAAATCAAAATTTGAGGTAAGCTCATTATAATCTTCTGTTCCCATTTAAATTTCATCCTTTCTCTAGGAATTTTTGTCCTATTATTATAGCCCCAATTACAGGTTCTGCTCTAGCAGGGAAAATACTAGCATTGGGAAATTTTTCTTTTATAAATCTAGCAAAAGCTTCAGTTATAATATCTTTTGCCTTAAAGAGTCCTCCGGTATAAGCTATACTAAAATTATCTCCTCTTTGATATTCTAATCCTTCTGCTGTAGAGATAGCTAAGAGGCTAAGTTCATATGATGCAGATTTAAGTACCTCTAAAGCCACTTTATCTCCCATCTCTCCAGCTTTTACCACATATCTGGCAAAACCTGATATTGTATCTTTAGCCTTCTCATAGATTATTTTTATCAAAACCTCTATATCTCCAGGACCTAAATACTCATGAATCATATCTAGAAGGATAGTTTTCTCTCCTCTTCCATCATAAGCTTTAAGTCCTGCTATAATTCCTCTTCTGCCAACATCAAATGCACTACCCTCATCACCTAAGAGGTATCCCCATCCACCAGTTCTCTTCTCTAAGTTATTTCTCCTTCCATACCCAATTGAACCCGTACCCGCTATTACTATCACACCCTCTGTATCTAAAAGTGCTCCTACAAGGGCAATATGTGCATCAGTAGTTACTATTACCTCTTTTGATATATTTAAAGAGAGCAAAAATTCTCTCAATTCCCATTCTATTTTTGATATCCCAGCTACTCCAGCGCTAATTAAGTCAATCTTAATACCAGGAACTTGTCTTAATGCAGTTTCTATACCCTCTATGATATTCTCTTTAGCAACTTTCCTAGGAGTTGTAGTCCAGTTAGATGGTCCACTATAAGCCCTAGAAATTATCTCTCCAGTCTCAGTAGCAACTACTACTTCCGTCTTAGTTCCTCCTCCGTCTATACCAAGTATATATCTTGCCAATAATGTCCTCCTTATTTATAAATTAGATACTTATTCCTAATTGCCAGGAACTTCTCTATATCTTTATTCCAAGTCTTTGTAACCTCTTTAAGCTCCATTCCACTTTCTATACACTTTCTAACTTTATCCGTTCCCATACTCAAGTCAAATATATACTTCCCATTAGACTTATCTCCCCAGTTGAACTCTTTAGGATAAAGCCTATGTATAACATCCAAGATATTTAAGCATACTTCTAGAGGCTTGAACTTATCCTTATCGACTATGAATATTTCTATACCCTTACATAACTCATTCTGAAACTTGGAATACCTAGGTATAAAGTAGGCACTCCTAAAAGAGACTCCTTCAATCTTCCTTTTTAAAAGCTCTTCAATTAATCTATCTGGATCAATATAAGGTGCTCCTACAAGATGAAAGGGTTTAGTTGTTCCCACTCCTACAGAGAGATATGTATCCCCTATTGGTCCTGTGCAAGGATATAACATTACAGTCTCAAAATCAGGTATATTTGGAGAAGTCATAACCCAGTATAATCCTGTCTGATCAAACCGCATATCCCTTCTCCAACCAATCATAGGAATTACTGTCAATTTAGAGGATATTTTAAATTCATTGTTAAATAGAAGCGCTAATTCTCCAACTGTCATTCCATATATGTTAGGTATAGGATATAGACCAACGAATGAGCTAAACTCAGGCTCTAATACTGGACCATCTACATATATCCCTCCTAGAGGATTAGGTCTATCAAGGACTATAAATTCTATATTATTCTCCTTTGCTGACTGCATAGCTAGAGCCATGGTAGATATATAGGTATAATGTCTTACTCCAACGTCTTGGATATCAAATATAAGGACATCTACATTCTTTAACATATCTTTCGTGGGTTTTCTTGTCTCTCCATAGAGACTATATACAGGAAGCCCCGTCTTTTCATCTATATAACTCTTTACATACTCTCCAGCTAGTCTTTCCCCTCTTATACCGTGTTCTGGAGCAAAAAGGGTAGTAAGCTTTATCCCTGAAAATTTATAAAGGATATCTATATTACTTCTTAAATGACTATCCACCCCAGTCTGATTTGTTATAAGACCTATTCGTTTTCCCTTTATAAGAGAGAATCTTTCATCTAATAATACTTCTAATCCCAATTTCACTTTACTATCTACCATTATTGCCCTGCCAAATACAAAAACTATTATAAAGATTAACAGTATTATTGTCTTATTCATTACTATTTAAGTTTATCATACAAGCTAACTTGAAACTAGTCCTTTGTCGAAACAATCATATTCTAGAAGTTCTATTAAAACCTCAAAATTTTATGGTAAAATTCTCTTATGAGAGAGTATCTTGAGAAATTTATTGCAGAATTAAGAGCCATAGAGGATAAAGCCAAGCCCCTTGTAGACGAAAGAATATACCAATTCAAAAGGCTAGGTTCTTATGGTTCAGAAGAAGAGCTTTTTTCTGAGTTAAGTTTCTGTGTCCTTACTGCTAACTGGAGCGCTAGTGGTGGGATAAGAGCTCAAGACAGAATAGGGATACTAGGTTTTACTAAATATTCACAAGAAGAACTCTCTCAGATTCTATCTGAATTAGGGCATCGCTTCCCAAATAAGAGGGCAGAATTTATAGTAGAAAACAGACGCCTCTTAGGAAAACTTAGAAAAGTTATTTCTTTACCATCAATAGAAGCGAGAGAAGAGTTAGTAAAATCTGCTAAAGGAATTGGATGGAAAGAATCTAGTCACTTTCTAAGAAATGTTGGAAACTTAGATGTTAGTATCTTAGATCGACATATACTCAAAGTGCTAGAAGATGTGAAATTAATCGATAGTATTCCAAAAAGTTGGACAGAAAAGAGATATCTTCTTATCGAAGAGAGATTCAAAGATCTATCTTATAAGTTCGGTAAATTACCTGGAGAAACCGACCTATACATTTGGTACCTTATAAAGGGTAAGGTAGAAAAGTAAATCACTTGACTTAATAAAAATTTTTGATAATATTAAGTAAATAATAGAATTTATTATTTAGGAGGTAGATAATATGAGAAAGATGACTGAAGAAAGCCTTAAAGCAGCATTTGCAGGTGAAAGTCAAGCCCATATGAAGTACACAATCTTCGCTGAGATTGCAGAGCAAGAAGGTAGACCTAATTTAGCCCGACTGTTCAGGGCAATAGCAGATGCAGAAAAAGTTCATGCAACAAATCACTTAAGAGCTCTATCTGGAATAAAAGGGTCTTCAGAAAATATACAAGTCTGTATTGATGGAGAAAACTTTGAAGTTCAAGAGATGTATCCGGCTTATAATGCCATAGCTGAGTTACAAAATGAGCCAGAAGCAAAGAGAAGTATACACTTCGCTCTTGAAGCAGAAAAGATACACTCTGCTATGTATCAGAAGGCAAAGCAATCAGTAGAAAGTGGAGAGGATATAGAAATAGGAGATATATACATATGTCAAGTATGTGGACATACGGTAGAGGGTTCTGTCCCTGACAGATGCCCTATATGTGGTGCACCAAAAGAAAGATTCAAAAAATTCTAGTAAGAGGTGATTTTTATGAGTAAGTGGAGATGTGGAGTTTGTGGCATAGTTTTAGATGTAGAGAATCCACCTGAGGTGTGTCCAAAGTGTGGAGCTCCCAAAGAAAAGTTTTCACAGATTCCAGAGGATCAGGCTAAACTAATAGACAGGTCCAGATTTACCAATGGGCTTCATATAGAGCTATTTACTCTAATGGCAAAGGTTGCTGAACTAGCACAAAAAGGCATAGATGATAACTTGGATCCACCATGTGTCAAGATCTTCACTGAAGCAAAAGAGCAAGCTCTTCTTTTCCAACAGAAGATAAAGGCAGAAATTCAGGGCCATATAAGTAAGGGTAAGTGGGGATAAGTATATAAAAATCAGGAAAGAATATCTCTAGCTATCTCAAATCCCCCTTAGGATCAATAGATAGCCTAAGGGGGATTTAAATTTTTAAGAAGCTAATTCTACATAATTAATGAACACTATTATTATTTTTTTGGTATACTATTCCTTGGAGGTGATATCTTTGTACAGAATAGGTAAAGAAGAATTAGAAGAAATATGGAAGGTCTTTGAGAGTAAACAGCTCTCTAGATACGGAAATCCTCAAGAGGGTCATCTACAAGAGGTAGTAACATTTGAAAGGGAGTGGGCAGAAAAAATAGGAACTAAATACGCGCTACTTATGGCTGGTGGAGGAACATCTGCTCTAGCCAGCGGTCTGATTGGACTTGGTATAGGTCCTGGAGATGAAGTAATAGTTCCCGGTTATACTTTTATCGCCACAGCATCTGCAGTCTTAAATGCCGGAGCTATTCCAGTTATAGCAGAAGTGGACGAAAGTTTGACTTTAGACCCAGAAGACTTTGAAAGGAAGATTACTCCAAATACCAAAGCTGTTATACCTGTTCATATGCAAGGACTTCCAGCTAATATGGATAGGATAATTGAAATAGCAAAGAAATATAACATAAAGGTTATAGAAGATGCCTGCCAAGCGGTAGGTGGAAGTTATAAAGGAAAGCGATTAGGGAGTTTGGGCGACGTTGGTGTATTTAGCTTCAATTATTATAAGATAATAAGCTGTGGAGAAGGTGGCTGTATAGTAACAGATGATAGATTAGTCTATGAAAGAGTCTTAGTCTACCATGATAGTGGATTTGTCTTTCTCAGCCCGTCTCCTAAAGAAGTTACTATACCAATATTTATAGGGCTTCAGTTAAGAGCTAATGAGATTATGGGGGCAATATTACGCATCCAGCTTAGAAGACTAGATAGTATACTTGCAGATCTAAGACGTATCAAGAAAATCTTTATTGATGAACTGAAGACTACAGGAGTAAAGCTTGCTCCAGTTAATGACCCAGAAGGAGACTGTGGAGTAGTTGTAGGGCTTCAGTTTGAATCAGAGAAAGAAGCTAGAGAATTTGCTCAGAAAGAAGGAGTTAAGGGTTGGCTACCTATAGATACAGGTAAACATGTGTATTCTAACTGGGAGCCAATCTTAGAACATAGGGTTGGGCATCACCCGAGAATGAATCCTTTTGAATTCCCAGAGAATAAGAATCTTAGGATAAATTATTCAAAAGATATGTGCCCTAAGACACTAGATATCCTTAGTAGAACCGTCTTTATATCTCTTAACCCTGATTGGGAAGACAAAGAGATTGAAACTAGGATAAAGGCTTGTAAAAAGGCTCTTAGTTAAAATATAACAGGAGGAAAATAGAAGTGAAAAATCGTAGAGGACTTTTTAGTGCACTAAAAGTTATAGCGTTAATGCTTTCTATACTTTTTATTACAGGAATTAATGGGTGTGATTGTAGCAAACCATTTATAGAAAAGATTGAAGTATGGATAGATGAAAATACTTCAGATGGGATACCTTATGAAGAACAAATCATCCCTATAGGATTAACCTATAAAATTCCTCAAAATACAAACTTTAGGATAAAGATAAAGACTCAAGAACCTTTATCTGATAGTGAATTGGCTAATAGCGTTGTCCAAATCACTCCCGTTGTCCAAATCACTCCTTCAATTTCTATCAATATAGAGTTACTAGAAGACTCTATCTATAAAGCGGATTATGATAACCTTACTGGGACTTTAGGAGTTGGAACATATAATGTCACAATAGTTGTCAATCATAATGGGAAGCTTTTTACTCAGAGTATCATTATACAGATTGAATAGTGGGCATTTGACAGAGAAATCTTGAGATGATAATATTGAATGTAGAAAAATACTTTTATCGGGAGGAGGTAAAACTATGGCAGAAATACTAAGTTTAGATGTAAACCCTACTTCTGGGAGACAGGGGGATATGGTGACAGTTGTTGTTAAAGCATCTCCGGATACCAAGGCTGTCTATGGTAGAATACCTGAGTATGGTTATATGATTCAATTCCAGAAGGAAGGAGATCAATTTAAACTTTCTATGCAGGTTCCTTATGGAGCGCCTCCAGGAACGTATATGGTTTCAGTATACCCAGTAGATAATGAAGGTAATAGGGGTAAAGAGAAGACATTTAATTTCCAAGTCTTATAAATTCTTCTAGAGGAATATTGAGAGCCTTAAGGGCATTAAAGATTTCTTTACGTTTTTCCTCTCTCTCGCATAGTTCAATTTCTTTTCTAATTCTAGCTATACCAACAGTCCTTAAGGCTCCATTCTTTATTGCACTCTCCATAAGACTATATGTGTGTGGTTCTATGGTAAAACCAAGTCTTATACTAAATCTTACCGCTCTAAAGATACGAGTAGGGTCGTCTATAAAGCTTCTATCATGCAGAATTCTTATTATCTTGTCTTCTAAATCTCTTACTCCTCCTAAAGGGTCTAGAATCTCTCCTATCTTTTTATTTGGATAAATAGGAACAGCTAAGGCATTTATAGTAAAATCTCTCCTGTATAGGTCTTCTCTGATTTTTCCAGGTTCTACTAAAGGTAATGTTCCAGGTCTAGGATAAATCTCTTTTCTTGCAATTGCTATATCAATATGTTCTATATCCTTATGGCTTACAGAAAACTTGAAAGTATAGAACCTTTTAAGTAACCTTCCCTTTCTGTTGAGGCTTTCAATATATTCCAAGAATCTATCTACTGAAGTCTCTACTACTAAGTCTATATCTTTTATCTTTAAGCCAAGGAGTATGTCTCTAAGAGTTCCACCTACAAGATAAATAGGGATATCTCTCTTATAAGCGTTTTCTAAACATAAGTCTATGTCAGGAATAGATAGAATAGATAAGAGGGGGTCTTCTAATCTCATTTTGACTTATAGATACTGCCTTCTTTATAAGCCCTAAACTATTTTTTAATTTTTCCTCATCATTATAGTATATCTCTAATATAGTCTCTCCCTTGTTTATATAATCTCCAATCTTTTTCTTAAGGACTACTCCCACATTGGGGTCTATAATGTCTTCTTTCCTATATCTTCCAGCTCCTAGAACTCTAACCGCTTCTCCTATAAGATAGGAATCTAGGCGTTCTAAATAACCAGAATCCGAGATAGAAAAATCGTATATCTTAGCTGATAAAGAAAGTTTACTAATATCACCGCCTTGAACCTTTACCATCTCATTAAATTTATCAAAAGCCCTACCGTTTTTCAAAGATTCTTCTGCTAAATCTTTTGAGGTTATAGTTCCTACAACTTCAATAGCTAATTCTTTTAGATCTTGAGGTCCATTTCCTTTTAAAGTCTCTATGGCTTCTATAACTTCTAATAAGTTTCCAACTGTATAACCAAGCGGTTGGTTCATATCTGATATTACCGCTTTTATTTCCTTACCAAAAGACTCTCCTATCTCTATAAGCCAGGAGGTCAACTCTTCTGCATCTTTAAGATTCTTCATAAATGCGCCTGAGCCTACTTTAACATCAAATATTATTGTCTTTGCTCCTCCAGCTATTTTTTTGCTAAGGATACTACTAGTTATAAGAGGAATATTGTCTACTGTCCCAGTAACATCTCTTAAAGAATAGATCCCTTTTTCAACCGGAACTAAGTCTTCTGTCTGACTTATTATGCTACACCCTATATTCTCCACTATTTTTTTAAATTCTTCTAGAGTAAGATTAGTCCTAAATCCCGGGATAGACTCTAACTTGTCTATAGTCCCTCCTGTATGTCCTAACCCTCTACCAGAAAGCTTAGCTACTTTAAATCCAAGAGACGCCAAAAGAGGAACTACTACAAGACTAAGCTTATCTCCTACTCCACCAGTTGAATGTTTATCAACTACAGGAAAATCCCATACAACTGTTCTACCTGTTGATAGTATAGCAGAGATAAGATGTTTGGTTTCTTCTTTTGATAGACCTCTAATAAAAGAAGCCATAAGCCAGGCACTCACCTGATAGTCCTTTATCTCTTTCTTATAAAATCTGTCTATAAAGAACTCGATCTCTTCCTTGGTTAACTCGTATCCATCTCTCTTTTTAATAATGATATCTATAGCATTCATATTGATATCCCTCTTTTTATCCATTCTCTTAATAAGCACTCTAAATTTCTACTTATCTCATTCCCTACTTTTAGAACTTCCTCATGAGTTACAGGAGAAAGGTCATCCTTATGTACATTCGTTATACAAGATATACCAATTACTTCCATCCCTAAACTTCTAGCCCTTATAACCTCTAATACTGTTGACATTCCTACTGCATCTCCACCTATAGTTCTAAAAAATTTTATCTCTGCTGGAGTTTCATAAGTTGGTCCTTTTACTCCAACATAGACACCTTCTCTTAAATTTATTCCAATATCCTTTCCGATTTCTTTCAATTGTTCTCTCAGCTTATAGGAATAGGCATTTTTCATATCAATAAAGTTCGGTCCTCCAATAAGAGGGTTTTCTCCAGTAAGATTTATGTGGTCCTTTATAAGCATTATATCGCCAGAGTTATAAGTTTCATTTATACCTCCACTTGCATTTGTTAAAACTAAGATATCTACCCCTAAATGTCTAAGTATCTCTATGGGAAAGACAACCTCCTTAGGTGAATATCCCTCGTAGAGATGATATCTACCCCTCATAACAATTACTTCATAGCCTTCGATTCTGACTACATCGAGCCTACCGCTATGCCCTGGTACTGTTGCTAGAGGCATATTGGGAATTTCTCCATAGTCTATAGAAAATAAAAGAGGCTGACCAAATATCTTAAGGCCAGAACCCAAGACAATGCCAATTTTCTGGTTAAAACTATACCTCTTAGTGAGAAATTCTACACTCTCTTTTATCTTATCCATAAAATTCTCCTCCTACCTTAATTATAACAGGTGGATAAAGTTTCCTTTTTCGTTACACCTTTGGGGCTTGATTAATCCAGTATAATTCTATATAGAATCTCCTTTATGATTTTAAAGTGGGAGAAATTTTTTTAGTTTTCCACAAGTTATTTTAGTGGTAGGAAAATAATAAAGTTATCCACAGAAGTAGAAAATAGATGTCTTATAAACTAATGTAGAAATAAACCACTAAAATTTACCAAGTCTATGACCATCTTGAGGGAGATAAAGTGCTTAGAGGTTATGCTTGCAACAGTCTTTTCATTAGTACAAGCAATAAAGAAGCAAACCTACTTATCAGATATTATGGTATAATAGATTTATGAGTACAGGATGGATAGAAGTAATATGTGGAAGTATGTTTAGTGGAAAGAGTGAGGAACTTATAAGGAGGGTAAAGAGAGCTGAGATAGCTCGACAGAAGGTGCAGGTATTTAAGCCTGCATTAGATACTAGATATGCAAAAAGAGAGGTTGTTTCTCACGATGGCAATAAGGTCTCTGCCTATACTGTAGAAAAGGCAAGAGAGATAATTGAACTTTTATCACCAGATGTCCAAGTAGTAGCAATAGATGAAGCTCAGTTCTTTGATGATGAGATAGTAGACATATGCCAAATGTTAGCAGATAATGGGAAAAGAGTAATTATTGCAGGATTAGATCAAGATTTTAGAGGAGAGCCTTTTGGTCCAATGCCAAAATTACTGGCGGTTGCAGAAAAGGTAGATAAATTACAAGCAATATGTATGGTTTGTGGCAATCCTGCCAGTAGAACCCAGAGACTAATAAATGGTGAACCCGCATATTATGATGATCCAACTATACTTATAGGAGCAGAAGATGTATATGAGGCTAGATGCAGAGAGCATCATATAGTAAGAAGGAGGAAGTAAAAGTGCAGATTGGGGGACAAGCAGTAATTGAAGGAGTAATGATGAGAGGACCCAACAGTTTTAGTGTTGCAGTAAGGACTCAGTCTAACGGAGTAAAAGTCCATAAGTTTAATACTAAGAGTATAGCAAGTAGTAGAATAGGTAAGATTCCTATTTTAAGGGGATTTATGGTCTTAATAGACAGTCTAGTTCTAGGTATAAAAGCGCTTAATATCTCTGCAGAAGAATACGGTGGAGAAGATGTAAAGCTTTCTAACAGAGATATCTTTTTTGCTATGGCTATGGGGATAGGATTAGGTATATTACTCTTTATCGTGTTCCCTGCGTTTATAGCAAGGATGTTGCAGAATATTATTTCATCAGCCTTTTTAGTGAATATATTAGAAGGCTTAGTTAGGATTGGAGTATTTCTTATTTACCTATACTCATTTTCCTTTATAAAAGATATTAAGAGAGTCTTTGAATATCACGGAGCTGAACACAAGGTAATCTTTACATATGAAAAAGGAGAACCCCTCACAGTAGATAACGCAATAAAGAATAGCAGACTACATCCTAGATGTGGAACAAGCTTCCTATTAATAGTAATGGTTGTTAGTATTCTAGTATTTTCTCTTCTCGGGAGACAGACTTTACTCTTAAGAATAGTCTCTAGGATAGCACTGATTCCTATAGTAGCAGGGATATCATATGAGATGATAAGATTGACCTCTAAATATAGAGACTCAAAGATAGCAAAAATTGTAACTTCTCCAGGATTGGCTCTTCAATATCTTACTACAAGAGAGCCATCTCCTGACCAAATCGAGGTAGCTATCGAGGCAGTAAAATCAATTTTAAGTTTAGAGGGTGTGTCAGATGTGGGATAAGTTGGAAGAGATAGAAAAGAAATATATAGAGTTAGAATTATCTCTGGCTAAGCCAGAAGTAATAGCGAATCAAGAATTATTCCAAGAATTAGCAAAAACCTACGGTGAACTTGGAGAGATTGTCAGTGTCTACAGAGAATACAAACAGATAGAAAAAGAGATAAATGACCTAAAGTCTCTCCTAGATGATCCTGATATTGGTCCTATGGCAGAAGAAGAGTTAGAAGAATTAGAGGAAAAGAGAGAAAAATTAGAAGAGGAACTTAAGATTAAACTACTGCCTAAAGACTATCGAGATGAAAGAAATGTTATTATGGAGATAAGGGCAGGAACAGGTGGAGAGGAAGCTGCCCTTTTTGCGGGAGACCTCTTGAGAATGTATCTTAGGTATGTAGAACGTAAAGGTTGGAAAGCAGAGATAATGAGCAGTAATCCGACAGACCTTGGAGGATATAAAGAGGTTATTGTCTCTATTCAAGGAAAAGGAGCTTACAGCAGATTAAAGTTTGAAAGTGGTGTTCATAGGGTTCAAAGGGTCCCCATTACAGAATCCGGCGGCAGGATACATACATCTACTGCTACTGTAGCTATATTACCTGAAGCAACTGAGGTAGAAATAGAAATAAAGCCAGAAGATATAAAGATAGATACATTTAGAGCTGGAGGACATGGTGGACAAAATGTCAATAAGGTTGAGACTGCAGTAAGAGTAACACATATTCCAACAGGTATAGTTGTTACCTGTCAAGATGAAAGGTCCCAATATCAGAATAAAGAAAAAGCCTTAAAGATATTGAGGGCTCATCTCTTAGAGATAAAAGAGAGAGAAAGAGAGAAAGAAGAGACTGAACTTAGAAGAAGCCAAGTGGGTTCAGGTGAACGTAGCGAAAAGATAAGGACATATAACTTTCCGCAGAATAGGGTTACTGACCATAGAATAGGACTGACTCTTTACAATCTACAGGATGTATTAGACGGAGACCTAGACGAGCTTATAGATGCCCTTATAAGAGAATATCAGGTAGAACAATTAAAGAATTTATCGCTTACTAAATGACATTAGGAGATGTCTATAGAGAAGCTGTTAGTCTATTCAAAGATAGAATTTCTAGTAGTCATCTTGAAGTTATTCTTATCCTCTCCTTAGCTTTAGGTAAGTCTAAAGAGTATATATTATCTCATCAAGATTTAGAGCTCTCTGAAGAGGAGATAAAGAGAATAAAATACTTTCTTAATAGAAGGCTCTCTGGTGTACCATACGCATATCTAAAAAAAGAGAAAGAATTCTTTGGTATAAACTTTTATATAGAAGAAGGGGTCTTAATACCGAGGCCAGAGACTGAAATTATAGTGGAGTTGGTATTAAATGAAGGAACATTTAGAAAGGGTTTGGACCTTTTCTGTGGGAGTGGTATTATAGGACTTTCCATTCTCTATTACGGTGCCTGTAGAGAGTTCTTAGGGATAGATGTATCTTCTAAGAGTATCGAAATTGCCCTAATAAATGCCAAAAGACTAGAACTGTCAAATAGATATAGGATTATAAAAGCAGATGTTAGAGGTCTTTCATTAAGGGAAGACTTTGATCTTATAGTAGCAAATCCACCCTATCTCTCTAGTTCTATATGGGAATCTCTAGACTTAGAGGTAAAGAATGAACCAAAAGAAGCACTTTTAGGTGGAGAAGATGGCTTAAGCTTCTACCCTGAAATAGCCAAGGTTATATCTAAAAATTTAGGAAAAGGTGGATTATTCGCTATCGAAATAGGGGGAAATGAACAGGTAGATAGGGTAAAAGAGATTTTTATGGGTTACAATATCAGAAAGGTAAATATAAAGGAGGACCTAGCGGGTATACCCAGAGTTGTATGGGGTAGAAAAGAGTAAATATGATTATAGTTAAAGATGAAAGAGAAATAGATATCCTTGCTGAATTTTTAAGAGAAGGAAAACTGGTAGCTTTTCCTACCGAAACAGTTTACGGCTTAGGTACTAATGCATTTATAAAAGAGAGCTTTTATAGGATTTACGAGGTAAAAGGGAGAACAGAAGTAAAGCCGTTAAGTCTACACATTGGCACTTTAGAAGGATTAGAAAATATAATTGAGCTTGATAGCTTTACTAAGAGATTATTCCTTCAATTTTTCCCAGGACCAATAAATATAATCGCCAAGAAGAAAAAAGATCTTCCAGAATGGATTGGAAAGGGAGATACACTTGGGATAAGATTCCCTTCCCTACCCATATGTCAAAAGCTACTAAGATTAGCTAAGGTGCCAGTAGTAGCTACTAGTGCAAATATATCTGGAAGTGAAGAGCCTAAGACAGCAGAAGATGTTATAAGGATGTTAGGAGATAAGATCGACGCAATATTAGATTGGGGTCCTGTTACTTTTGGCAAACCTTCCACAGTAGTGAGTATTTTAAATGGTAATATAGAGATTATTAGGGAAGGACCGGTAGATAAAAAACTTTTAGAGGATATAATAAATGAATTAAACATTAGGAAGAGATCGGAGGGGATATGAAAGTAGCAATTGGAAGTGACCATGCAGGTTTTAAGTTAAAAGAGGAATTGAAAGCTTATATAGTATCTCTAGGTATAGAAGTAAAAGATTTTGGATGCCACTCAGAAGAATCTGTAGATTATCCAGATATAGCTAAAGAGGTTGCCCTAAGTGTAACAAAGGGTGAGGTAGACAGAGGAATTCTTATATGTGGAACTGGAATAGGTATGAGTATAGCAGCAAATAAAATTAAAGGTATAAGAGCAGCAATTGGTAATGAGATCCTTTCAGTAAGGCTTGCTAGAGAACATAATGATGCCAATATACTTACTTTAGGGGCAAGAATCATTGGGAGCGAAGTTGCCAAAGAGGCTGTAAAGATATTCTTAGAAACTTCCTTTTTAGGAGGAAGACACCAAAGAAGAGTAGAAAAAATAGGAGAAATGGAGGGATTAAGATGTATCTAGAAGTAGTCGATCCAGAGATATATAATGCCATAAAAGGCGAAAGAATGAGAGAAGAGAAAACTCTAGAGTTAATTGCCAGTGAAAACTTTACTAGTCTTGCAGTATTAGAGGCTCAAGGATCTTTACTTACTAATAAATATGCTGAAGGCTATCCTAAAAGAAGATATTACGGAGGATGTCAGTGGGTTGATATAGTAGAACAACTAGCTATAGATAGGGCAAAGGCTCTATTTAAAGCCGAACATGCCAATGTTCAACCTCATTCTGGTTCACAGGCTAATATGGCAGTATATTTTGCTATTTTAAATCCGGGAGATACAGTACTGGGGATGAATCTATCCCATGGAGGACATCTAACCCACGGGAGCCCTGTTAATATATCTGGGAAATACTTTAATTTTGTCTCATATGGTGTAAATCCAGAAACAGAAACTATAGATTATAATCAAGTTAGAGATATAGCAAAAGAGACCAAACCAAAACTTATAGTAGCAGGGGCTAGTGCATATCCTAGAGTTATAGACTTTGAAAAATTTTCGCAGATAGCTAGAGAAGTTGGAGCTCTATTAATGGTTGATATGGCACATATAGCAGGACTTGTAGCTGCAGAGATTCATCCTAGTCCTGTCCCTTGGGCAGAGTTTGTAACGACTACTACACATAAAACTTTAAGGGGACCGAGGAGTGGACTTATACTATGTAAATCAGATTATGCCAAAGCTATAGACAAAGCCATATTTCCCGGAACTCAAGGAGGTCCACTTATGCATATTATAGCGGCAAAGGCGGTAGCATTGAAAGAGGCAATGACTCCTGAGTTTAAGGCTTATCAAAATCAGATAGTGAAAAATGCTAAAGCACTGGCAGAGACTTTGTTAGAAAATGGACTTAGACTTGTCTCAGGTGGAACTGACAATCACCTTATGCTAGTAGATGTAAGACCTTTTGGTTTAACTGGAAAAGAAGCAGAAAGATTATTAGAAGAAATAGGTATTACTGTTAATAAGAATGCCATACCATTCGATCCACAGCCACCAACAATTACAAGTGGAATTAGGATTGGAACACCTGCAGTAACAACCAGAGGAATGAAAGAAAATGAGATGAAAGAGATAGGAGATATAATAGCTAAATGTCTAAAGAAGGAAGAAGATAAAGAGGTCTTAAAGGATAGAGTTAGAAGTCTATGTGAGGCTTATCCCTTGTTCTATAAAGAAATCGGAATAGTCTAAGATATAATGAAGCATTTTATAACAGGAGTAATTATAGCTTTTTTAATACTGATTTTAATCTCCAATCTCTATGCTCAGACTTTATTTGACCAGCTATTTATAGCTCCTGGCTTAAACTATAGTATATCCAAAACAGATTCTCCACCTCTAATTATTCATACTATAGAATTAGACCTTACAAGTCCTTTTATACAGATAGAAACTTCGCTTGCTAAAGATACCCTTATGCAGAGAGAGGTTTTAAGTTCTATAGCCAAAAGGAACAATGCTACCTTAGCTATAAATGGAGATTTCTTCGATCCAAGTAATGGAATGATAGTAAATTTTATGGTGAGAAACGGAGAACTTATCAAGTCCCCAATACCAAGAGGTGCATTTGTCATAACTAGGGATAGAAAGCCGATCATTTCTGTTTTTTCCCTTTCTATTAGTATAGAGACACATTATGGAATAATACCTGTAAATAATCTGAATGTCCCAAGAGGAGGTAATGAAGCAGTAATATTTACAGACAAGTTTGGCAAAAGTACTGTAATATCAAGTAATGCCTTAGCCGGGATAGACATAGAACTATTGAATTTTTCTCAAGCCTTACCTAGTTCTGGAGTAATAACAGCAAAGATTGGAAATATATACTACGGAACTACTAGTTCTCCTATACCTAATAAGGGAGGCATCTTATCCCTTGGCGGGAAAGCACTTTCTTATCTTCCCTATCTAAAACCTGGAGATGAAGTAAGAATAACGACTAAGTTAAATCCCCCCATTGATGTATTACAGGCAATAGGAGGAGGCGCCATATTATTAAAAGATGGAAATATAGCCTTTGGATCAACCAATGAACAGCCTTTACCAAAAGAGATAACTGAACGTAAAAATCCTCTTACAGTGGTAGCTATAGATAACAATAATAAGGTCTATTTTCTAGTAGTCGAAGGTAGAAGTCTCCAGAGTAGTGGTATGACTTATATAGAGGTAGCTAATTACTTAAAAGATATGGGGATGAAAGACGCCTTAACTCTAGATGGAGGTGGTTCTAGCCAGATAATAATTAATGGTAAAATAATGAATACACCTTCGGAGGGAAGAGAAAGGGCAATAGCTAATGCTATTATAGTAAAGACTGCTACCCTAGAAGGAGAGCCTAAATTTCTATCCCTACATCCAAAGAGATTAACTATAAAAGAAGGAGATACCTACAAATTTACTCTACTCTTGCAAGATATATATGGGAATTCATATCCTATTGACTATAGGAAGATCACTTGGGAATTAGTAGGAGTAGATGGAAATATTACAAATGATGGAGTATTCTATGCTAATAATACCAGCGGTGGAAAAATAAGTGCTAAGTTTAACGGCCTAAAGACAGAATCAGAAGTTACTATTCTCCCATCTCAAAAACTATCTAAGACATTAGAAGATTTTGAAAATAATCTTTTAGTTTCTATCTCCGGAAGCGGATTTGATTTTAATCTGACAAAGGTTTCTATTTCAGACTCTCAAAGCATAAGTAATAAGAAGTCCTTAAGGCTAGACTATTCACTAACTAAAGGGTCTCCCAGTTTTATATACATAAATCTTAACATCCCTATTCCTAAGGAGAGTAAGAAGATTGTGTTATATGTACTTGGCGATAACAGTGGACACTGGTTAAGGGGATTATTTAGGGATGCCAATGGAAGATTATGGGTTGGGAACTTTACCTCTGCCACTAAGGGGATAGACTGGGAAGGATGGAGATATCTAGAGTTAGACCTATTCAATTTAGAGATATTTACTGGCGATAAAGATACTAAGCCAGAATCACCTCTAGAATTACTTCAGATATATCTAGTAGAATTAAAAGAGGAGAGAAAAAATCAAGGGACCATATATATAGACTTAATACAAAGTCTATGATATATTATTTAAAAGTTTTTATAGAGAGGGGGTGAAAGAGATGAGAAAAAGTAAAGTCCAGTATTACAACACACTATATCAGGTAACTAGGACTATAACTTCTACTCTAGATTTGAATGAAGTCTTAAGATTAATTACAGAAAATACAGTCAAAACTATGGGAGTAAAAGCCTGTTCTATAAGACTTATAGACGAGAATAGGAAGACCTTAAGAATAGTCTCAGCTTATGGCTTAAGCGAAGATTACATAAAGAAGGGTCCAGTAGAGATAGACAAGAGTCCTCTTGACGCAGAGGTTTTAAAGGGTAATATTGTCAAAATTAAAGATGCCACAACTGATAAGAGATTCCAATATCCAGAAGAAGCCAAAAAAGAGGGGATAAAATCTGTACTTTGTGTCCCTCTCCAACTTAAGGATAGAATAATAGGAGTTATGAGAGTATATACAGATAAACCCCATACTTTTACTAAGAGCGAAGTCGAATTTCTTACAGCCCTTGCAAGTTCTGCTGCAATAGCTATAGAAAATGCAAGACTCTATGATCTCCTGCGTAGAGAGTATAGTAAGCTTTACAATGACTTTATGCAGTGGTATGATTCTTGGAGTGTAGCAGTCAGGAGGTAATAAATAAAAAAACTATGGAGGTTTCTATGAAATGTCTCGTGATTCTTATTATGGTAGTTTTATTAGCCCTACCTAATGTGCTTGCCTATTCAGATGAGATTGATGCAAAAGATATTAGTAGAAGTTTTGTAAGTCTATTGGCTCAGGAAAACTTTGTTGAAGCAAGTAAACTTTTTACTGAAGAATTGGCTAAAGCTATTCCTGAGAGTACTTTAGCTTCCATATGGAAAAGTTTAAGTTCTATGTTAGGTAAATTCAATGGTATCCTAGATACAAAATTTATTGAAGCTCAAGGATATAAAGTAGTTATTTTGAACTGTGACTTTGATCTTGGTACTTTGGGTATACAAATAGCATTGGATAAGGAAAAGAAGATTGCTGGATTATACTTCTTACAGCCACAGCTTAAAGCCACTTATACATTACCTTCGTACGCAGATCCCAATAGCTATATAGAAGTAGAACTTATAATTGAATCTAATGGATGGAAATTACCAGCGACGTTAACTCTACCTAAGGGAGACAAGCCATATCCAGCAGTAGTTTTAGTCCATGGGTCTGGACCACAAGATAGAGACGAGACTATAGGCCCTAATAAACCCTTCAAAGATATAGCCTTAGGTTTAGCATCTAGAGGAATAGCTGTTCTAAGGTATGAAAAAAGGACTAAATATTATGGAGAAAAGGCTCTAAAAGAAAATTTCACTGTAGATAATGAGACAATAGAAGATGCTATCAGCGCTATAGAATTACTCTACCAAAGAGATGATATAGATAAAAGCAAGATATTTCTTCTAGGGCATAGTCTAGGTGGTATGCTAGCACCTAAGATAGCAGAAAGGACAGAGAAATTAAGGGGTATAATCATTTTGGCAGGAGCTATAAATGACTTGCTAGAGATAATGATTAAACAATCAAAATATCTAGCATCTTTGGACGATAATATCACTGAAGAGGAAAAAAGGCAGATAGAAGATATAGAGAGGCAAATAAGTCTTATTAGGTCTTCAAAGATAGGGAAAGATGAATTTATTCTAGGAGCACCAGGTTCATATTGGTTAGATCTAATAAACTATAAACCATTAGAGATTCTCAAAAAGGTAAATATTCCAGTATTAGTACTTCAAGGGGATAGAGATTTTCAAGTTACTACGGAAGATTTCAGTTTATGGAAGGAAGAGTTAAAAGATAATAGTCAAATTTTATTTAAACTCTATACGGGCTTAAATCATCTCTTCATCTTTGGAGAGGGTAAATCAAGTGTAGAAGAATACTATAAGCCAGGACATATATCCCAAGAAGTAATTGAAGACATAGCTAATTGGATACTCTCTATTCAGTCTTGAATGCCTTAGTGCCAAATATAAAGACAAGAACAAAGAATGTGATAATCATAATCAATGAGGTCATCAAAATAGAATTTATTGATCCATTTTCTACACCAGCTGATATTCTTATACTCTTAGCAACATAACCAAGTGGCATTAAGCTACCAATTTTTCTAAGATATCTAGGCAAAAAATCTAATGGGAAATATACACCAGAAAAGAAAATCATAATTGTCATAAGTAAGGAGCCTATATTTGATGCTACACTTGGTTCGTTAAATATACCGCTTATTAGTATACCAAAAGCCATCATTCCTAAGATGCTAGTGCTAACTGTAATAAGATACAAAATCCAGTTTACATTGAACTGAATTTTGAATATTAGTTGAGAAAAGACTAAAAGTACCGTTGCAGAAAAAAAGATAAATATAAATCTACCCAAAATCATTCCAATAATAAATTGGTAACCTTTTATAGGGGTAACATTAAATCTCTTCAGTATCCCCCTCTTTTTATAGTCACAGAATATTGAAATCATAGAGAACAAAGCACCATTAAAAATAGAGATAGCTACTACTCCAGGGATCATATATCCTAGTTGTGTAGTGATAACTCTTCCAGGATCAATAGCGCTTAGCTTTAAGTCTATAACTTTATCAATTTTTATATTTCTTTTTGTAAGATGGTCTGCTACAGTCTCTCCTAACATTCTGCTAAAGGGATTTCTCTGTATAGTAGCAAGATTTAGTATAACTCTAATTTTATTATCATCATAAATTATTCCAGCGTCTACCTTTCCAGTAAGGACAGCTTCTCTAACATCCCCAATACTTTCAAATTTCTTGGCTTCTAGGTTTTCCATACCGTTCACTATCTCATAGAGGCTTCTTTCAGGAGATACTATACCTACTAGAAGTTTACTATCTACCCCTGAAGACCCTGTTCCAAATACAAAACCGAATATAATGACAAACATAAATGGAAAGATCAGAGTAAAAAAGAAAGCCATTCTATCTCTATAAAAGGTCTTAACTGCAACAGAAAAAAGTTTAAGTATTACACTCATCTAGACTTCCTCCATCCTAAATCGCTTTAGGGTAAATATTAGGCAGACTATTGTCCAAATTATAGGGACAGCAATAGTGATAGATAAAGGATACGGTGATTTCATTATACCTAAAGCATCTCTTATACCTGAAGCAAGATATGTAATGGGATTGATAATGACTATCCATCTTATAGCCCAAGGAAGACCCACGACAGGAAAGTATATCCCTCCTAGAAATTGAAGGGGGAAATTCAATATCTGACTAATAGCATTGGCACTAGTTGTAGATTTAGAGACAGATGCTAAAAAGAAACCAAGAGAAGAAAGACAGAGGATAGTAAGTAGTGTATAACCTATGAATGGAAGAGATAATGGGTTGATAGTAGTCTTGTATACGAATTTTGCCATCAAAGTTATAAGAGTTACTTGTAATATAATAAGATAGAGTTTAGAGATTATATAGGAAGTAATAAATTTTGATTTAGGGAACGCAGTAACGTATATTCTCTTTAAGATTCCTCTCTCTTTTAACCAGGTTAGATCCAATCCTATACCAAAAAGACCTGTCATAAAGATAACAAATATGACTATCCCAGGATAAATAAAATCTATATAGGAAAATGTGGCTCTAGTACCAACAATTTCTGGTTCACTTTCAATCTTTCTCAGTTCATATCCAACTTTTTTAATGAATTCAAGCTCTAACTTTTGTAAGATATTCTTAACTGTAAGATATGCAGACTCTGAAGCTACATCATGTTTTAACGAATATATATTAATACAAGGAGGAGATGTAGTCATACCAAAACTTTTTAGCATAAACCAATTTAGCATCTGAGTATCAAAATTTTCCGGAATTTCTACAACAAGATTGATCTTCCTTGTCTTAAGCTTCTCTATCTCTTTTATTAAGTTATCTCTTGAATCTGGAAGGACTAAGAGTTGAAATATTCTATTTTCTCCTTTACTAAGTTCTCCAAAGACTTTTTCTATAATCTCCGAAAATGTCCCTTTTTGAGAAAGTAGTGTTATACTAAACGTTATATTTTTAGGTTCATAAAGTGAAGGAAAAATTAACATCAAAATCATAAGAAGAATTACAGGAAAAATCAGAAGCCAGAACAAATCAAGTTTATCTCTAGCAAGAGACTTAAAGATGTAATTAGTTAATTTTAATGTCCTCATTACTCTTCCCTTAGAGACCTACCTGTAAGTGACAAGAAGACGTCTTCTAAATTCGGCTGTCTTATTACTACATCTTTTATCTGAAGAGAATTTTCTTTAGAAAGTCTTAGCAGGAGTTCTGTGGTAGTTAATATATCATTTGTCTTTAGCAGAAGTCTCTTATGTTTTTTATCATATACGGGGTCTAAACCGGCAGAGCTAAGTTTTTCTAGCATTATAGAGTTAGCCTCAAGCTCTACCTCTATAAGACTTTCCTTTTCTAAGGCTCTAATAAGACTTTGAGGGTCTCCTTCTCTAATTATCTTTCCATGGTCCATTATACAAACCCAATCAGAGAGAAACTCTGCTTCCTCCATATAATGTGTAGTAAGTATTATGGTTTTACCACTTCTTTTTAGTTCAAGAAGGATATCCCAAGTATTTCTCCTGGCTTGAGGATCAAGGCCTGTAGTAGGCTCATCTAAAAAGAGTATTAATGGGTCATTGATCATTGCTAATCCAATTACAAGCCGTTGTTTTTGTCCACCTGATAGGTTTTTTATATAGGTATTAGCCTTATCTTCCAAAGATATCATCTTTAAAACATCATCAATATCAAGTGATCTAGGGAAAAGAGTTTTAAACATATCTAGAGTTTCTCTAACAGTAAGATAAGGAATGAGATTAGTCTCCTGCAGAGATACTCCTATATATTCCTTCTGTTTATTCTCTACCCTCTTTATCTCTTCTCCCATAAAGATAATTCTTCCATCATCTGGAACTCTTAATCCTTCTATAATCTCTATAGTGGTGGTCTTTCCAGCTCCATTAGGTCCAAGAAGGGTAAATATAGAACCTTGTTTTACTTTAAAACTAACTCCATCAACTGCCTTTACAGTCCCATAATACTTTTTCAAATTCTCTACTTCTAAGATAAAGTCAGCCATTACCTGCTTCCTTCTCCTTGAGTAATTCTTCAGCAACTTTCCTTATAAGTTCGCCTTCTGCTTTTCCTTTTAACTCTTTCATAGCTTCTTTCATTACCTTACCAAAATCCTTAGTGCTACTTGCTCCTACCTCACTTATAATCTTTTCTAAAATAGCTCTAATCTCTTCCTCTGAGAGCTGTTCAGGAAGATACTCTTGTAGTATCTTCAGCTCCTCAGATTCTTTTTCTACAAGTTCTTGCCTTCCAGCCTGTTTGTAAAGCTCTATAGACTCTCTCCTCTTTTTTATTTCTTGCTTTATAAGGTCTATAATGTCGCCATCTTCTAGAGCCTTACCCTTACCTTTAGATTCTATCTCTTTATATTTGATGTTAGATTTAAGTAGATTTAATACACTCTCCCTTAAAGTATCACGGCTCTTCTTCGCTTCAATGTAGTCTTTGTTTATCTTTTCTAGAAGCATAAAATCCTCCCGTTCTTATAAAATTCCATTAAAAATTATATGGCATATTTTAGAATAACGCAAGTAAGGTATCAAAAATATTCTAACTATCTTTTAATCCTCTTAACTTAAGCTCTGTTAAAGCTGACTCCTTTTCCAATCTTATATGCTCTCTACAATAAAACTCTACATTCTGTATATTTCTTTTCTCTAAACTCTGAAGTATTTTCTTATGCTCCTGCAATGAGTTTTCAAGTCTTCCAAATAGTGTACTTACTATGGGCAGGGCTAATCTAAGCTGTGCCTCTAACATAGAGAGAAAATATATAAGTCTTTTATCCTCTGTCAATTCTCTTAAAGTTCTATGAAAGTTCCTATCTGCTTCTTCATACCTTAGAAAATCATTCGCCTTAGCGTATCTCTCAGAATCACTTATGATATTGCTTAGTTTCTCAATGCCTTCATCATTAATCTTTTCAATAACTCTTCTACCGCATAGACCTTCTAGATTCTCTCTAAGAGTATAAATCTCCTCTACATCTTTCAGTGTTAATACAGAGACAAAGGCTCCACGCCTAGGAATATTTTCTACTAAGCCTTCCTTTTCAAGAGCGATAAGAGCCTCTTTTACAGGGGTTGGGCTTACGTTAAACCTCTTTGTTAAATCTTCTACTGTAAGTTTCATCCCACTTTGCAAATCTCTATTGAGAATGGATTGCTTTATTCTGTCGTAGACAAGTAATCTAAGGTCTGTTAATTCTGTTGCCATTTCTACCCTACCTCCTTTCTTATAAGACTTTGACATTTACGATTTTACTATAAAGTTTATGTAATGTAAAGTATATTATCTACCAGTTTTTATTGCTTAAAACTTAATTTTATATTCAATTTTATATATCATACTACTTAATCCACTATCATAGAGTTATACTTCACAGAACTAAAGTATAGACCAAACTTGAACTAAGTCTAAAGTTAAATCAATAAGTATATGTGGAAAATGTTAGGTTTATAGTTTTATACTCGTGGGATAGAAACAGATAAAGATACCTTAATCTCTAACAAAAGATAATTTCCTTCTGATCGAAAGGAAGGCAACAGAAATTTTACAATACCAAAAACAGTTGAGGCATTTTATATAACTGCCTTCTCTACTTTCTCCACCACTAATGGATTGAATGGACTCGGAATTATAATTCCCTGCTTTAATTCTTCCTCAGTTACTATATCTGCTATAGCATTAGCAACCCTTATCTTTATTTCACTATCAAGCTTTTTCTTGGATTTAAGTAATCCCTTTATTAAACCTGGAAAGACCAAGAGGTTATTTATCTGGTTCGGATAGTCAGATCTGCCAGTAGCAACAACCTTAGCTCCTGCAGATATGGCATCTTCATAATTTATCTCTGGAATGGGGTTAGCCATAGCAAAGACTACTGAATCAGATGCCATACTCGATATCATCTCTTTACTAACAATACCAGGAGCAGAGAGCCCTATAAATATATCTGCTTCCATCATTGCAAACTCTAATTTCCCAGATATTTTATTTGGATTAGTTCTCTGAGCTAGTCTAAGTTTATCTTTATTTAGGTCATTCCTATTTTCACTTATAATTCCTTTACTATCACAGATCACTATATTTCTAAATCCATAATCAAGTAATAGATAAGTAACTGCTGTCCCAGCAGCTCCCGCTCCAGATATGACAATCTTTACCTTTTCTTTATCTTTTCTTACTATCTTTAATGCATTTATTAGTCCTGCAAGAACCGCTATTGCGGTTCCATGCTGATCATCATGGAAAAACGGTATATCTAATCTATTACTTAAAGCTTCTTCTACTCTAAAACACTCAGGTGCCTTTATATCTTCAAGAAGAATAAGGCCAAATGTCGGAGCTAGAGAACATATTATTTCTACCGTTTCTTCCCAAGATTTAGACCTTATACATATAGGTACTGCATTTACTCCTGAAAACTTCTTTATAAGGAGTGCCTTTCCTTCCATCACCGGAAGGGCAGACTCTGGTCCAACATTTCCTAGTCCTAAAACCGCACTTCCATCGCTAACTACTGCAACTGTATTGCCTTTCCAAGTAAAGTCGTAAACTTTACTCTTGTCTTTAGCTATCTCTTGAGATACAAAACCTACCCCCGGAGTATATACTAGACTCAAGTCTTTTTTGTCTAAGACATCTATCTTTGATTCTATCGAGAGTTTCCCTTTTAAAAACTTATGTAACTCTAAAGCTGATTCTCTACTCAATATGACCCTCCAAAGTTAAGGAAAAGTCTATAGCCTTTGCGGAGTGAGTAATGGCACCTATAGATATAAAGTCAATAGGCAAACCTATTAATTGTTCAATATTGTTACTGTTTATACCCCCAGAAACTTCAATCTGAGCCTTACCATTTATTATCTTAATCGCCTCTTTTATTTCATCTATGCTCATATTATCTAGTAGGATTATATCTGCTCCTCCTTCTACTGCCTCCTTTACATCCTCTAAAGAGGCGGTTTCTATTTCTATCTTCATATAGTGGGGGGCATTTCTTTTAGCTATCTCTAAAGCTCTTTTAACTCCCCCAACCGCTATTATATGATTGTCTTTGATCAAAATGCCATCATAAAGTCCAAATCTATGGTTTTTTCCACCTCCTACTCTCACTGCATATTTTTCTAAGAATCTTAAACCAGGTAATGTCTTTCTTGTATCAAGAATCTTTACAGAGGGAGGAAGCAACTTTACAAACTTATTAGTTGCTGTAGCTATGCCTGAAAGATGAGAGAGAAAATTAAGGGAAACTCTCTCTCCCTTCAAGATACTTTTAACCTTTCCTTCTATAAATATTATCTTTTCTCCTGGATTTACTTCATCACCATCTGACTTCAAAAATTTAAGCTCCAAAGTATCATCTATAGTATGAAAGACTTCTTTAACTACCTCACAACCACAAAGTATTCCTTTTTCTTTACACTTTATATAAGCCTTACCCTTAAGACCCTCATCTATGATAAGGTCTGTAGTTACATCTCCAATCCCTATATCTTCTTCTAAAGCTAGTGATATTATTTTAGATATACTATTCATACCCGTCCTTTCTTTTTTATAATGTGTTTTTGCCAGTATATATCATCCCTATAAGGATAATCTATTCTATAATGAGCACCTCTACTCTCTTTCCTCTCCAAAGCGCTCTCTGCAATAAGCTTCGCAAGTAATATCATATTCTTAGTTTCAACATCTTGGAAATTGTTAACGGCTAAATCTTCTATCTCTAACTGCATCTTTTCTAACTCTTCTAACAAAAATCTTAAGCCCTTCTCTTCTCTTTTTATCCCACAATACTTCCACATAAGATACTGCATTCTGGTCCTAAATTCTCTTAATACCTCATCTTTAAATATCTTCTTTTCCTTGACTTTTATATCTTCTACAACATCCACATCACTATTATTAACTACATAGTTAGAAACTTCTTGAGCTATAATTTTACCAAAAACCAAACCTTCTAGCAAAGAGTTACTTGCCATTCTATTTGCTCCATGTATTCCTGTTCCAGCACATTCTCCACAGGCATATAAGCCCTTTATACTAGTCTCACCCTTAAGATTAGTAAGTATTCCTCCCATCATATAATGGGCTCCCGGAGCCACAGGAATGTAATCTCTAGTGATGTCTATCCCGTATTTCAGACACTCATGGTATATCATAGGAAAGTGAGAGAGAATAAAGTCTTTTGGAAGATGAGTTATATCGAGATAGACATAATCTGAATCCGTCCTCTCCATTTCTTCGGTAATTATCCTGGATACGACATCTCTTGGAGCTAGTTCTCCCATTTCATGATACTTAGGGACAAATCTCTCTCCGTTTATATTCCTTAATATTCCACCTTCACCTCTAATCGACTCTGTAATTAATAATGGAGGTGCAGAAGGGTGTCTTAATACTGTAGGATGGAACTGCACAAACTCCATATCACATAGCTCGGCTCCAGCATTGTATGCGATAGCCAAACCATCCCCGCAAGCTACACTCGGATTAGTGGTAAATGGATATATCTGTCCAATACCGCCTGTAGCCAGTACTACCGCTTTAGAAAATAATGGATAAACTTCTCCTGCCCTTTTATCCCATACTAAAACACCTTTACATACACCATCTTCTACTATCAACTCTAAGACCATAACTTGATCTCTGAATTGAATCTTCTCTTCTATAATATGCCTTATAAGGACATCCATAATTGCCTTTCCAGTAGAATCTCCTTTACTATGTAAGACTCTCCTCCTTGAATGGGCACCCTCTCTCCCAAGTTCTAGTTTCCCAGTTTCGTCCTTATCAAACTCTACACCTAATCTAATGAGGTCTTCAACTATACTAGGGGCATTGTAGACTAGTATCTTTACTGCATCAGGGTTACACAGCCCATCACCAGCCTTTATAGTATCTTGGAAATGAATCTCAGGGCTGTCATCCTCTCCTATAGCAGCTGCTATTCCCCCTTGGGCATTATAAGAGTTGCTCTCTTTTATATCCCCCTTAGTAATTATTAAAGTTCTATCCTTATTTTTTACATTCAAGGCGGTATATAAGCCTGCAATACCACTTCCTACTATAATAGTATCCCAAAATTTATTCAATCCAGACATTTGACGCTCCAAATATAGTTTGTAATTCTCCCAATAGTTTTCCTGATTCTTTTACCTTAAATTCATTACCTAAAGCTATATCACAGATTTCCACGTCGTCAACAAGATGAACAATAACCGGAAGATCCCCAGGATACTCTGACAAGACATTTTTAAGTCTAAATAAAACAGAATCATCACATCTCTCTTCTTTTATATTTATATGTAGACTTCTAATCTTATCACTATAAGAAGACTTACCTAAAAGATATATCTTGTCAGCTATAACTTTTATCTCTTCTTCTGACTTATCAAGTCTACCTTCTACTATAAATATATTAGTAGAATTTTCGACATCCTTCCTTATCTCCTTAAATGTCTTGGGAAAGACAAGAACTTCTATACCACCTGAAAGGTCCTCAACCTGCAAAAATCCCATCTTACCATTTTTAGTATCTGTTAATCTTATTCCAGAAACTACACCCCCTATAGTAACTAGAGAGCCATCTTCTAACTCTTCTAGATCTTCTATATTACAAGACACCCGTTCCCTTAACTCTTCTGCATAATGTAGCAGAGGGTTATCAGATATGTATAGCCCTATAAGGTCTTTCTCCATTGCTAAAATCTTCTCTATTGGAAATTCCTCTATATTAGGAATAGATTCAGCCTTGAACTCTTCAGTCTCAAAGAGATTCTTCCTTTTACCCCTTTCTTTGCTCTTCCTATCTTGATACTGTTCAAATATAGCCAAAAGTTCTGCCCTACTTCTTCCTAGAGAATCAAATGCTCCTGCCTTTATAAGGCTCTCTATAACCTTTCTATTAACCCTTCTTACATCTATCCTGTTAAGGAAATCTTCTAAACTCCTAAACTTGCCACCTTTCCGTCTTGTCTCTAAGATCGATTCTACCGCCGCTTCTCCTACATTTTTTATCGCTGCTAGCCCAAACCTTATACTATTTCCTACAGGAGTAAAATGTACATTACTCTCATTAATGTCAGGAGGTAGTATCTTTATTCCCATACTTCTTGCTTCTTGGGCATATTTGGCTACTTTATTAGTATTACCCTCTACACTCATAAGAAGAGCCGTCATATATGCTAAAGGATAATGAGCTTTTAGGTATGCTGACTGATAAGCCAATAATCCGTATGCAACAGTATGGGACTTATTAAACCCGTAACCAGCGAAGTACTCCATCAGGTCAAATACGTGATTAGCTATATCTTCAGGAATACCTTTTTCTAATGCACCACTTAAAAATCTATCCCTCTGCTTTGCTATAACTTCAGGTAATTTTTTACCCATAGCCCTTCTAAGAAGGTCTGCTTCTCCTAAGGTGAAACCTGCTAAGACATTTGCTATCTGCATTACCTGTTCCTGATAAACTATTACCCCATATGTATCCTTCAGAATAGGTTCTAAAAGAGGATGAGGGTATTTTATAGGTTCTTCTCCTCTTTTACGTTTTACAAAGTCACTAACCATTCCACTCCCTAATGGTCCCGGTCGATAAAGGGCAAGTACAGAGCTTATATCCTCGAAACACTCTGGTTTCATATCTCTTAGTAACTTTCTCATTCCAGAGCTTTCAAGTTGAAATACCCCAACTGTTTCTCCCTCTTGTAATAATTTATAAGTTTTCTCATCGTCCATAGGGATTTTGTCAAGAGCAACATCTTCCCCTGTAGTTTCTTTAATAATCTTTATGGTATTTTCAAGGAGAGTAAGTGTCCTTAGACCGAGAAAATCCATCTTTAGAAGTCCTAACTCTTCTAAATCACCCATCTCAAATTGAGTCATAACATCCCCTTCTGGTCCTCTCTGAAGAGGAACTAAATCCATAAGAGGAAACTTAGATATGACTACTCCAGCTGCATGAGTTGAGGCATGTCTAGGCATCCCTTCTAGGGTTTTGGCAAAATTAAGAACATTTCTAGCCCACTCTTCACGCTCATAAATCTCTCTTAAATCAGGTAAAGACTCTAGGGCTTCTGATATGGAGCTCCCAAATGGAATAAGTTTTGCCAGCCTATCAACATCTGAATAAGGTATGTTAAGTACTCTTCCTACATCTCTAATCGCTGCTCTAGCTGCCATAGTTCCAAATGTAATAATTTGGCATACTTTATCTGAACCATATTTCTCTGTAACATATCTTATAACTTCCTGTCTTTTCTCATCAGCAAAATCTATATCTATATCTGGCATACTTATTCGCTCAGGATTTAGGAACCTTTCAAATAGAAGTCCCATTCCTAAAGGTTCTACATCTGTAATCCCCAGACAATAGGATACCATACTACCAGCAGCGCTACCTCTACCAGGTCCTACCATAATATTATGGGTCTTGGCGAAATGCACAACATCCCAGACTATAAGGAAGTATCCGGGGAAACCCATCATTTCTATTACGGATAGTTCTTTTTCAAGCCTTTCTACTGCTTCCTTAGAGGGATTATCTCCATATCTCCTTCTAAATCCCTCTTCTACTAGTTTTCTAAAATAACTAACAACTGTCTCACCTTCCGGCACAGGATAATCAGGAATATGATACTTACCAAAAGTCAACTCTACATTACATCTTTCTGCTATTTCTAAAGTGTTTTCTAGAGCTTCAGGAATATCTTGAAAGATCTTTTCCATCTCTTCTTTAGATTTAAAGTAAAATTCATTAGTAGGGAATCTCATTTTGTCAGGATCGTCTATCTTCTTGTTTGTCTGGACACCTAAAAGAATGTCGTGATACAGAGCATCCTCTTTTCTAAGATAGTGAACATCATTTGTAACTACAAGTGGAACATTCATCTCTTTAGCCAATCGCTTCATTACTTCATTGACCTTTGCTTCTTCTTCCATACCATGATCTTGAAGTTCCAAATAGAACCTATCTTTAAAGACATTCCTATACCAGTCTATAACAGATTTAGCACCTTTTATATCGCCTTTAAGGATAAGTTTAGATATCTCCCCTTGTATACAAGAAGAAAGGGCTATTATTCCATCATTATATCTTTCGAGTAGAGATTTATCAGCTCTAGGTTTGTAATAAAACCCTTCAAGATAAGCTATACTGACTATCCTTGTAAGATTCTTGTATCCTGTCTCATTCATAGCTAATAGAACAAGGTGATGATTTTCTTCCTGAGGATTCTTCTCATTCATATTCCCAGGAGATACATATATTTCACAACCAATTATTGGTCTTATTCCTTTCTCCTTAGCTTTCTTATAGAACTTTATTACCCCATACATATTACCGTGATCGGTAATAGCACAGGAAGGCATTCCAAATCTCTCTATCTCTTCCATAAGATCATCTATCCTACAAGCTCCATCTAACAAACTATACTCAGAGTGAAGATGAAGATGAACAAAACTCATATTATTACCTCCTCTCTAAAACAGCCACATATTCCATGTGGACAGTTTGAGGAAAGAGATCGAAGCCTCTTAGTTTCTTTAACATAAATTTACCTGACTCTAAAATCTTGATATCACGGGCTAATGTGCTAGGATTACAAGATACATATACAATCAGTGCGGTGTCTATCTGAGATAAAAAAGCAGAAAATTCCTTATCTAATCCTTTTCTTGGAGGGTCAACTAGGAGATAGTCAAAGTTCTCATTCTTTATGATTTTCCTTACCTCAAATTCTGTTTTACCCCTTCTTATCCTTACATTAGAGATCTTATTGATGAAGACATTATCTATAGCGTCTTCTACAGCTATCGGATTTTCCTCTATGCTATAGCCATACCTAGATATCCTAGAAAGAGGCAAACTAAATGTACCAACCCCCGCATAACCATCTACAAAGACTCCACCCTTGTAAGGAGAAAGAATATCTAATATGTAATCTAATATAGCCTTTAGCTGTTGAACATTTACTTGAAAGAAAGACCCAGGAGAAACTCTAAAAATAATATCCCCTATCTTCTGTTCAAGTTTCTCTTTCCCTTCTATTAGATAGAATTTATCTCCAAGGATGACATTCCCCTGAGTCTTATTTACATTCTCATAGACACTAACTACTTCTGGAAAGGTCTTAAACAACTCTTTAGCTATCTCCTTACTATTCCTCATCCTATCTTGAACTATAAATGTTACCATAATATCTCCGGAAGTTCCTTGCCTTATATAGAGATATCTAAGGTTAATATCTCCTCTATGCACCTTGTCTTTTGCCCAGTGAAGTATATCAATAAAGGCTTGAGGATGTAAAGGACACTCTGAGATGTCAACTACTTCATGAGTCCCTTTCTTATAGAATCCTCCTAAGACTTTCCCTTTCTCTTTAACTATAGGAAATTGAGCTTTATTCCTATAATACCAAGGATTATAAGACTTTATTGGACCTTCCCCATTAACCTCTCTGCCTAGAATTCTAGATATAACTTCCAAAGAAGCTATCTTCTTCAATTTTAACTGATACTCATAACTCGTATGTTGGAAGCTACATCCTCCACATTGATAGTAATGTCTACACCTTGGGGTTATTCTTTCTTTTGAAGGCTCTATAACATCTATAAGAGAACCAATAGCATAGTCTTTCTTAACTTCTTCTATAAATAGTCTTACCTTTTCTCCGGGTAAAACATACTCAGTCATTACTACTTGTCCATTATAATGTCCTAATCCCTTACCTTCCCATATTATCTTCTCTATCTCTAAAGTTATCCTATCTCCTACTTTCATTCTGAGTAATCCTTAATAAATTCTGCTATCTTAGGGATGGCTCCTCTATCTCCCATTCTAAGCTTCCCTATCTCTCCTCTCCTTAATAATTCTTGAGGGTTAGAGAGAAGACCGTTTATTACCTCACTAGCAGATTCTATATCAGTCAGAATAAGTGCCTCATCTAGTAACCTTTTCTGTTCAGTTATAAATTTCTTATTGAACTGAATTCCTTCTATATAGAAACTAACAACTGGTTTTCCTAGACCTGCAGACTGTTCATTACCACTTCCAGAAAGACCTATCACTAGTTTACTAGAAGAGACCATCTCAGAGAAGATTCCCTTACCTATATAAATCTCTATAGGACCTTCTATCTTATATCCATAATTCCAGCTCAATAGCTTGTAGCTTCTATCTTTCAATGCCTCAAGGATAAATGGTTCAGAGTTAGAGTTTATTGGGACATAATATTTGAAAGGTTTATCTATCTTTTTAACTACGTCTAATAGAAGTAATAAATTGCTTCCACAGTCTCTTCTTGTTCCTGGGAGAAGAGTTATACCCTCTTCTAGGAAAAATCTAGGCTCTTCTACACAGTCCATAAGTGGATTTCCGAAATATCTAACATTAGTTATACCTCTTTCTTTTAAGAATTCTTCTGTCTTTTTATCTCTTGCAAATATCCATAAAGCAAGTCTTTTTATAATCTTCAACTCTATATTACTAAAACCATTCACCCAGGCAGAGTGGCCTTGATCAGTAGATACAAAGAAGACCCTCTTATGAGTTCCTAAATAAGTAAATATAAGATTAAATGGGTCTCCTATAGAGATTACAATGTCAGGCTTTATAGTTTTAAGTGTCTTATACATATGTATTAAATCACTAAACAATCCACTCTTTATATCTTTCTTAAAGAGTGACAGTCCAACTCTAAATCCAAAGCCTCCACTTGGAAGCTTAGACCCTTTAGAAAGAACTGGAAAATCATAACCTTTGAACCTATTCCCGTCTCCTACCATAGGGAATAATACTATATCTCTAGCTGGGTAATACTCACTTAAAGAAAGTGCTAGCCTCAATGTTATATCGTCTTCACAGTATCCATTACTGATGATTAGTATCTTTACCCCAACGCCTTCTTTAATAGTTCATTTACGAGTTTAGGATTAGCTTTGCCTTTAGTCAATTTCATTACCTGTCCTACAAGGAACATAAATGATTTTTCCTTACCTTTTCTATATTCTTCAACTACTCCTGCATTCTCTTTCAGCACTTGTTCTATAACTGAAAGTAATGCTGAAGTATCTGTAATCTGTGTTAGATTCCTTTCTTCTATTATCTTCTCTGGAGAACTTCCCTTATCTATAAGTTCTGGGAGTATATCCTTTGCTATTCTTCCACTTATTTTCCCTTCATCAATAAGTAGTAGGAGTTCAACCATAATTTCAGGTGTAAGTAATGTCTGCGTTATTACTTTATTCCTATCCTTGAGTTCTTTAGTAACATCAACTAACAACCAGTTAGCTATATTTTTAGGGTTATTGTAGAGTTTTACCGCCTTATCAAAAAATATAGATAATTCTAGGTCATGAGCTAGAAGTTTTGCTTCATAAGGAGTTAAACCTAGAGTTTTATACCTCTCATACTTTTCCTCTGGAAGCTCGGGAATCTGAGATCTTAAATTCTCTATCCATGCATCATCTATCTCTAAGGGAACAAGGTCTGGTTCTGGAAAGTATCTATAGTCATGAGCTTCTTCTTTACTCCTCATACTAATTGTCTTCTCATTCTTCTCATCCCAGTGCCTTGTCTCTTGAACTACTTCTTTACCTTTAGAAACTATTTCTATCTGTCTCTCTATCTCATACTGTAACGCTCTTTCAACTGCCCTAAATGAATTTATATTCTTTAATTCAGTCTTAGTACCAAGTTTATCTGAGCCTTTCTTTCTTATAGAGACATTTGCCTCACACCTCATACTACCTTCTTCCATTTTGCCATCACAGACACCAAGGAAGACTAATATATCTCTTACGTTTATTAAGTACTCCTTAGCCTCTTCAGGACTAGATATATCTGGTTCTGAGACAATTTCAAGAAGAGGAACACCGCTTCTATTAAAATCAACAAAGGACATATCTGAACCGGTAATACGGCCTCCACTATGGATTAGCTTCCCTGTATCTTCTTCAAGATGAACTCTTCTTATTCTTATACGCTTCCTCCCATTAGCTGTCTCTATCTCTAGATATCCCTGTATTCCTATAGGGGTATCATACTGTGAAATCTGATAATTCTTAGGTAAATCTGGATAGAAATAGTTCTTACGATGGAATATAGCATTTCTATTTATCTTACAATTAAGGGCTAATGCAGTAAGGATAGCATACTCTACCGCCTTTTTGTTTAATACTGGTAAGGCCCCTGGTAAGCCTAGACATACTGGGCAGGTTAGTGTATTAGGAGGGGCTCCAAATTGAACAGGACAACTACAGAATACTTTGGATTTAGTCAAAAGTTCTGCATGAATTTCTATTCCTATATTGACTTCATACTCCATAGGATATCCCTCCTAACTGAGGTCTTCTCTTGTGAAAAGGTGTAGCTTGTTCAAAAGCATAAGCCACTTCAAAAAGCTTTGCCTCGCTGAATACAGGACCTATAATTTGTAAGCCTACAGGTAAATTATTAACAAAACCACTAGGGATAGATATTGCAGGTAATCCAGCTAGATTTATAGGAATTGTACAGATATCTGCCAAATACATCTCTAATGGATTTTCTACTTTTTCACCTAATTTAAAGGGTAAAGTAGGAGACGTAGGAGAAATAAGCACATCAAATCTCTCAAATGCTTTTCTAAAGTCACTTGCTATTAAATTTCTAAATTTCAAAGCCTTTAGATAGAATGCCTCATAATATCCAGCACTTAGGACATATGTACCTAACATTATTCTTCTCTTAACCTCAGGACCAAAACCTTCTCCCCTTGTATTACTCATCATCTCTTCTGCAGTCTTTCCGCTAGCTCTAAAGCCATATCTTACTCCGTCAAATCTAGCCAAGTTAGAACTGGCTTCTGCAGGAGCAAGTATATAGTATGTAGGGACAGAGTAGCTTATATAAGGAAGAGATACCTCCTCAATAATAGCTCCTAAATCTTCAAATATCTTTACACTATCTTCAATACACTTCTTTACCGAAGGATCCACTCCCTCACCTAAAAGTTCTCTAATTAGGCCTATCTTTATCCCTTTTATATCTCCTTTAAGGGGAGAATACCTATAAGGCTCTATATTGAGCGAAGTAGAGTCATTAGGGTCATATCCGTTTATAAAGCTATACAACAAGGCACAGTCAGTTACATCTTTTGTAATTGGGCCTATCTGGTCTAAAGATGATGCAAATGCAACAAGACCATATCTAGAAACAGTACCATAGGTAGGTTTTAAACCAACTACTCCACAAAAAGAAGCAGGCTGTCTGATGGATCCACCTGTATCTGAGCCTAAAGCCCATATAGCCGACCCCATTGCCACACTAGCAGCTGAACCACCGCTTGAACCTCCAGGAACCCTCTCTATATCCCAAGGATTTCTAGTAGGACCAAAGGCAGAATTTTCTGTAGAAGACCCCATAGCAAATTCATCTAAGTTAGTCTTGCCTATAATATTAAGTGATTTTTTATTTAATCTTTCTATTACAGTGGCATTATAGGGAGCAATAAAATTAGCCAATATCTTGGAGGCACAAGTATTCGGAAGACCTTTTACTAGTATATTGTCCTTAATAGCTATAGGGATAGCAGAGTATGGCTCATCCTCTTTTACAGAATTAATAATCTCTTCAGGGTTTCTAATAAATAGATATGCTTTAATTTTAGGTTCATACTTTTCTATTCTATCTATACAACTTTTAACAACTTCTTGAGGAGAAACTTCCTTCTTGGAGATAAGTTCTAAGAGCTCATGAGCTGTAAGATCCGCTAATTCCACTCTACTCCTCACCTCCCAGGATAGGAGGAATAACAAAAAATCCCCCCTCTTTTAGAGGGGCATTACTTAATGCCTCCTCTTGAGAAAAAATTTCCCTAGGAATATCTTCTCTTAATACATTGCTTACTGGTAAGACATGATACATAGGAGGAACATTAGATGTATCAATTTCATCTAACTTGGCTGCATAATTCAATACGTCATTCAACTGATTTCTATACATCTCCCGCTCCTTATCTGTAAGCTTCAGTCTAGCTAATCTTTCTATATGAAGAACTTCTTCTATAGAGAGCATTCCACAGCCTCCTTTTTTTACATCTTAGTAGCTACCTTGGCAACTAAAAGAGCACAAGGGACTATTAATAGCTGAGCCAACATAGTCCCTATAAGTCTAGCTATAGTTAACACTATAACTATATTTCTCACATCCCTCTGTGGCCTTATCTGTCTTAAGGCTTGATCTGTTATAACTGCTACAGAGGGGTCGACAAAAACCATAAATAATACTGTAGCTATACCATTTATTATACCAGAAAGTTGGCTGGCTGTAACTCGATACTGTGGCACTATAGCCCCTGCATATAATGCGCTTAATACGCCTATAGTATAAAATCCCGTTATGAAAAGTTGAAAAAAGAAGAACTTCTTTGGGATATTCTCAAAGATATTTCTTCCAATGATCTCTTTACTAGGAACAACAAAATCATCGAGAGAGTTTGCAAGACTTTTTGGTTTAAGTATTCTAAAAAATAGTCTTAAGATAGACCCCTCTCTTTCAAAGAGTAGAATAAGCTTACCAAATGTATTTACAAATGTTGGCATAAAGAGTATCCCTGCTACAGTTCCAAGCGTACTTGAAAGTATTATAAGCCTAAAATTGATCAGTAAAGGCAGTGTCTCATGATTTCTTATAGCCAAATCAACCATCTTTCCAACCATAGGAGCCTGCAAGAGGTTAGCAGTCCTAGAGATAAGAACAAGTATATTAAATAAACTAGCAGCTGTAACTACTCTACTAACCTTTATACCTACCCATCTTACAGATAGAGATAAAGTATCTGTCATATGGATTATTCCAACCAAAACGCAAACTGCAACAAGTCTATTCAACTTCGCCTCCTTAGTTCCTCTATTAGACGCTTCATATCTTTCGGAAGAGGAGAATGAAAATCCAAAGGTTCTCCTGTTATTGGATGAAGAAAAGATAATCTAGAAGAATGTAGCGCCTGTCTATTTATAAGTTTCTCTTTTTCCTCTATACCATATACTTTATCTCCAACCACCGGATGTCCTATATAAGCCAAATGAACTCTTATCTGATGTGTTCTTCCAGTTTCTATCCTAATTTTTACTACAGAATAATCTCCAATAACCTCTAGAGACTCATAATGAGTAATAGCTACCCTACCTGAAGGTAACACCTTCATTTTTGTCCTATCTGAAGGAGACCTACCTATAGGAAGGGAAATTGTTCCAGACTTAACCCTTCCATGAACAACCGCTATGTATTCCTTACATACCTTTCTCTCCTGTATCTGCTTGACAAGATTATTATAACTTTGAAATGTCTTTGCTAAGACCATCAGTCCAGAGGTGTCTTTATCTAATCTATGAACTATTCCAGGTCTAATATCATTTACCGGAGCTAACTCCGTCTTTGCTATAAGGGCATTAACCAATGTAGGCTCCTTTACACTAGGTGCAGGATGCACAACCAATCCCGCCGGTTTATCTACTACTACAATATTCTCATCTTCGTAGAGGATATCTATATATAAGTCATAAGGTTGAAGAATATTTCTAAAAATCTCTAATTCCTCAACTTGAACTATTGAGTTCATCTTAACCTTAAAACTTGGTTTAGTAATTGTCTTACCATCTACAGATACCTTCCCAGACTCTATTATCTCTTTGACCTTTTCTCTTGATAACTCTGGGAATAACTCTTTTAGAACAAGATCAAGTCGTCCTTCTTTTCCACTCAATACTCTTCCCATATAAGATCACAGCTGTCACTAATATGGTCCCCAACATTCCCCATTGAGCTACACTTAACCCTAGTATATACCTAGAATTGTATCTAAAGAATTCTACTATAAATCTATAAATACAATACAAAATTATATAAGTTAAAAATTTCTTTCCAGGTTTATCATCCCAAGACTTAGCCACAAGAAATAAAAAGATAAGGAATGAAGCTATTGAAGAGTAAATCTGTGTAGGATATCTATATGCTCCTAGCATATAGACACTCCACCAAGCCCTTTCTGTAACTTTTCCAAAACAACAGCCATTAAGGAAACATCCTATCCTACCAATAGCGTAGCCTAGAGCTATATATGGAGAGAGAATATCTGCTATTACCCAGAATGAGAGCTTACGCCATCTTACAAAAAGGATTGTACCAATAAGCGCAAAAAGAAAGGCTCCAGGCCAAGCTAATCCTCCTGTCCTTATAGAAAAGGCAAGGCTAATATTATCCCTATACTCACTAAAATTGGTCAAAACATAGACTACCCTTGCTCCAACTACCCCAAGGATAATTAGGATTATAACGAGATCTATTATGTGTTCTGGGTCTACCCCCTTTCTCTTAGCCTCCTTCATAGCTAACAAGACACCTAAAATGATACCCAGCATTACCATTAGTCCCCAGGACCTTATAGTAAAATTTCCAACCTGTAAAAGTATTGGATGCATCTTTCCCTCCCTCTCTAAGAGAAAAATAAAATTATAGCCATACCAATAAGTATGGCTATATCAGAGATATTAAATATAGGAGAATTTAATATTTGAATATAGTCGATAACATAACCTAAGAATACTCGGTCTATAAGATTCCCTAATATACCAGCTATCAAAATCCAAAAACCATTTGCAAAGTATGAATTCCTATAACCCACTTTTCTAAAAAGCCTAATTACAAATATAAGTGCCAAGATAGACACAAAAATAATAAGTCCCCTCTGAGAGGGGAGAAAACCAAAAGCAGCACCAGGATTTCTAATATGCGTCAATCTTAACAACCCGTTACCAAAAGTTAAATCCCTAGAAGATAAATATAAGGTAGATAACTTCTTAAGGACTCTATCAAGCACTAGTATAACTATCCCTGTAATAATGCCAGAACTATTTCTTGACACTTTTCTCTTTTATAGATTTACACCTTACACACATCGTAGCGTAAGGTATAGCTTTTAGTCTCTCTTCATCTATAGGCTTCTTACATATCTCACATATACCATATGTCCCGCTTTCTATTCTCTTTAATGCTAAATCTATTTGGTTTAATATATCTTTTAGTATATTCTCGACAGTCAGTGTATTCTCATGGTCATAAACTATTGAGGCATATTCTGCTAGATGGTCATCAGAACTAGAAAGTTCTCCTATTAATTCTATCTCACTCTTATTGGCAGATAATTCCTTTATATTTCTTAAAGTATGTTCTATTTCTTTCTTCTTTTCTAAAAGTAACTCTCTAAAATAAGAGACGTTTACACTCATTTATCTTCACCTTCATAGCCAATATTTTCTACGACAGATATACACCTCTTGCACAGATCTGGATATCTCTCATCTTTCCCTACGTCAGGGGTATACATCCAACAGCGCTGACACTTGTTATATTCAAGAGGAATAACTTCTACATTTATTGAGTTGTCTTCATCTTTAGGAAGGACTTCTACCTCAGACACCAAAAGGAATTCACTTAGACGATTATTTAACTTAGATATATAGGAGTACGTATTTACAGGAACAGCTAACTTGAGCTTTGCCTCAAGACTATTTCCTATAATCTTATTCTGTCTTGTTTCATCTAACTTCTTATTTACTTCATTTCTTACTGTAAAGAAACACTTCCACATCTCTTCCTCTTCTGAACTGAGAGAAACTGGATATCTATCAGGCCAGTCCTCTAAATGGACACTAACTTCCTTTTTACCTGGTAGATGTTGCCATGCTTCTTCAGCAGTATGAACCATTATAGGAGCTAGTATCTTCAGTATCCCCTTTAAAATATTATAGATAGCTGTCTGTGAAGATCTTCTCTTGATAGAAGAAGGTAGGTCAACATATAATCGATCTTTTATAACATCTAGATAGAAAGAGCTCAACTGATTTACACAAAAGCTATGTGTACTATGGAATACTGTATGAAATTCATATTCATCATATGCTCTCTTTACCCTATCTAACAATTCATTCCATTCTGTAAGGACCCATTTATCTAAAAGGTCCAGCTTGTCTGCAGGCACTGCATCCTTCTCTGGATCAAAGTCATATAGATTTCCAAGCATAAATCTTAAAGTATTCCTTATCTTCCTATAAGCATCTACTATCTGATTGAGAATATTCTTTGATACCTTTATATCAGAACGAAAATCAGAAGAAGCAACCCAAAGTCTTAAGACATCTGCCCCCAAAGAATTTACTATCTCTTGAGGGTCTATAACATTACCCAAACTCTTAGACATCTTTTTCCCTGCCTCATCAACAACAAAACCATGGGTTAGGACCTTACGATAGGGAGGAATACCTTCGGTTGATATAGAAAGAAGTAGAGAGGTTTGGAACCAACCTCTATGCTGGTCACTACCCTCTAAGTACATATCTGCGGGGAAGAGCAAATCTTTACGTGTCTTTAAAACACCAGCAAAACTTGAACCAGAATCAAACCAAACGTCCATTATATCCTTTTCTTTTTCAAAATCCTTTGAACCACACTTAGGACATAATACTCCCTCGGGAAGAAGGTCTTCTGGTAAATATCTAAACCATGCATCCGATCCCTCTTTTTCAAATATCTCAGCTACATGCTCAATTACCTCTGTATCTAAGAGTGGAGAATTACATTTTTTACAGTAGAATATAGGCAGAGGAACTCCCCATATTCTCTGTCTAGAGATACACCAATCCGGTCTTACCTCTAACATACCAACCATTCTATTCTTGCTCCATGGGGGAATCCATTCTACATCATCCAGACTTTTCAATGCCTTATCCCTAAAACTATTCACATCTATAAACCACTGCTCAGTTGCCCTAAATATTACAGGTTTTCTACATCTCCAGCAGTGGGGATAATCATGGTTGATAGAACCTTTATATAAAAGTGCACCGGTCTCCTCTAAATAAGAGATGATAACTTTGTTAGCTTCTACTACGTTCATCCCCTTAAGGGCAAGTGTCTCTGTAGTAAACCTACCTAATTCATCTATAGGTGAAAGGACTGGTAAATTATACCTTAATCCTACCTCATAATCTTCTGGACCATGACCAGGTGCCGTATGAACCAATCCTGTTCCTTCTTCCGTAGATACATGTTCTCCTAAAACAAGTGGAACATCTCTATTTTCAAATGGATGTAACGCTCTATAACCTTCTAAATCTCTGCCATAAAATTCTCCAAGTATATTTACATCTTTCCATCCTATAAGCTCTTTAATAGCAGAAAGCCTTTCTTCTACAACAATAAACTTCTTATAATCAGCTTCTACAAGAAGATACTTTGCATCCGGATTTAATGCTATCGCAGTATTCCCGGGAAGAGTCCACGGAGTTGTCGTCCATATTGGAATATAGACAGAATCCTTATCTCTTAATACACCTGGCATCTTTTCATCTAGTATTAGTTTAAAAGAGACTATTATAGATGGAGATGTAACTTCTTTATACTCAATTTCAGCCTCTGCTAGGGACGTTTCACAATGATAACACCAATAGACAGGTTTTAATGCCCTATATACCAAATTTCTTCTTACCAATTCTTTAAATACCCTTATCTGAGATGCTTCATAAGCAGGATCAAAGGTTACATAAGGATTATCCCAATCACCTAGTACACCTAGCCTCTTAAATTCTTCTCTCTGTCTATCTATATACTTAAGGGCGAAATTTTTACATTCTCTTCTCCATTCTAGAGGATCTATAGATCTCCTGTCTTTCTTGGTAGTCTTAGCCACCTGTTGCTCTGTAGGAAGGCCATGGGTATCCCAACCCGGAACATAAGGAGCATCTTCCCCTAGCATAGTATGATATCTCACAATAGTATCCTTCATTATCTTATTTAGAGCTTGCCCCAGATGTATATCTCCATTTGCATAAGGTGGACCGTCATGTAAGATAAATTTAGGCCTTCCTATCCTCTTCCCCCTTATCAATCTATACAAGTCAATTTCATTCCAATATTTTTGTATCTCCCTCTCTTTTTCAGGGAGATTAGCCTTCATGGCAAAATTTGTCTTCGGTAGGTTTAAAGTTTTACTATAATCCATTCCTTCGCCTCCTAAAAATCTTGCAAAAATTATAACACGATAAAATACTCAATACAAGTAAAGATAAATAATACTATAATTAATAATATAACACTAAGCAACGCTACCTGGAGGTGTTAGAGATATGTGGTGTATAAAGTGTAACAGTCCTGCTTCTATTTATATAAGAAGACATAATTCAGCATTTTGCGAAGAACACTTTCTAGAATATGTAAAAAGACAAACAGAAAGAGCTATAGAGCATTACAGAATGTTTACTAAGGAAGAAAGGATTTTAGTTGCTGTTTCTGGCGGTAAAGATAGCCTTGCCCTTTGGGATATTCTCTTAGATTTAGGCTATAACGCAGAAGGATTTCACATAGATATAGGTATAGGAGAATATTCAGCCATTTCTAAAGAGAAGGTGAGAAAATTTGCCTCTAATAGGGGCATAGACTACCATGAGATATCTTTTAAAGATATTTATCAAACCAGTATAACCTACATAGCTAGAAAGAACAATAGAGCATACTGTTCTACCTGTGGTTTGATAAAAAGATACATAATGAACTTATTTTCAGTTTCAAAAGGATATGATGTAATAGTTACTGGTCATAATTTAGATGATGAATCAGCATCATTATTAGGCAATGTCCTACACTGGCAGATAGAATATCTGAAATCTCAATCACCTATAATGCCAAAAGAGTCGGGTTTCTCTCGTAAGGCAAAACCATTATGTAGATTAACTGACGAAGAGACCACCAAATATTGCGAAATTAAACATATAGATTACATAGCAGAAAGATGCCCCCTTTCGAAAAAAGCTCAGTCTTTAGTCTATAAAGAAATACTCAATCAGCTTGAAATTCATTCCCCAGGAACCAAGGCACAGTTTTATTTAGGCTTTCTAGAAAGAGGTAAAGGATACTTCTTAGAAGCTTTGGATGAATTGCCTTTATCGAGTTGTGAAATCTGTGGACAGCCTACAGTTGGAAATATATGTGGATTCTGCAGGCAGATGAAGAAGGCAGGGCTAGATCCTCTCTTGCTAAAAAATGCTATAGAGAACATCTAGACGTATCCAAAAGAGTTTCTAATTCTTCCCAAATTCTTTCTGCTATATCTGGGTCCTTAAAAAATGCAGTACCAATCTGAACCGCATTTGCTCCTAGATTTAGGTAATCCAACACATCAGAAGCAGAAAATACACCGCCTGAAGCCATTATAGGTATATCGACTTTATTTTTTATTTCTTTGAAGAGTCTCAAATATATGGGTTTTATAGCTGGGCCAGAAAGTCCTCCACTAATATTCTTAAAAGCAGGAAAAGTATTAAAAAGAGTCAAACCATCAGCTCCACCATCTATAGCTGACTTTATATAGGGTAGAGGGTTGTCCTTTGGTGCTAATTTTACAAAAATTGGCTTTTTATAAACTCTTCTTAAGGCATTAGTGACTTCAAAAATATCATTAGGGCTATTAGCCCAATTTTCACCCTTTACATTTGGACATGAAAGGTTTAATTCTATTCCTACAATATAGGATAGGGTATTTATAATTTCTCCCAATTTTATAAGTTCATCTAAGGTACTGCCTGCTATACTAGCCATAACAGGAATATCTAAGGACTCATATAAATGCTTTAATTTGAGCCACTCATCTATACCTTCGTTTTCAAGCCCTATAGAGTTTATAAGTCCTCCTGTGGTCTCCTCTATTCTAGGTGGAGGATTCCCTATTTTAGGCTTAAAAGTTACTGTCTTAGGGATAAATAATCCTAAACCTCTAGTAGAAAAGATTTCGAAGAACTCCTTTCCCCAACCAAGAGGTCCTGAAGCTGATACCAAAGGTGTCCTTAATTCTATACCACAGAGATTCCAACTCATCAGAAAATCTCCTCCAGTTCAAATACTGGACCATCTTTACATATCCTTTTATACTCCCCTCCCTTAGTCTCTATAACACAACCCCTACAGGCTCCAAAGCCACAAGCAATCGTAGATTCTAGAGATATTTCTACTGGAACATCAACTTTTATGTTTTTTAGCATCTCTACAGGACCACAAGCATATACCTTTCTATAACCATTATCTATATATTGAGTCACTAGTCCTTTCTTCCCTAGAGAACCGTCTTCTGTAACTATTTCTAATTCTCCCACCTCAGCATATTTTAAAAGTAATTCTTTGTCCCAAAAACTACCTGACTGTGCACCAAGTAGGAATTTTATCTCTCCCTTAATTCGTCTTCCCAAATAGTATAATGGTGCTATACCACTTCCTCCACCTATTAAGAGACATTTACCATTTTCAAGAGAGAATCCATTTCCTAATGGACCAAAGATATTCAATCTGTATCCTATTTTTCTCTCTGATAACCATCTAGTTCCTTTACCGACTATTCTATAGAGAAAACTTAACTTGTCTTCCTCTACATTAAATATACTAAATGCTCTTCTAAGAACTATATCCTCTCTATCTATCCTTATAAGAAAGAACTGACCAGGCTCAACTGTAACAGTCTCGTTTACAGATATGGTAAGAAGGAATAAGTCCCCAACAGGCCTATTAATTAATACTTCACCGGTGTATATCTTTGGCATAGACAATTTTCCCATCAACCATAGTTAAGATAGGAAATCCATACAGTTCAAATCCATCGTATGGAGAGTTCTTGCCCTTAGAGACAAAGTTTTTCACTTCTACCTTCTCTCTATAATTAGGGTCAAAGATTACAATATCTGCCTTCTTTCCGACTACAAGGTCCCCACTATCCAAACCTAAAAGTCTAGCAGGATTATATGAGAGTTTTTTTACCATTTCTAGAGTTGAAAGATGACCAGCTTTAACTAGGAATGTATAACACAGAGGTAACATAATCTCGACACTTGAAATTCCAAATGGATCATTGAGAAGGTCTAAACCTAAAGTCTTTCTAGGGGCATGATCACTAGCAATTACATCTATAGAGCCATCAATTAGTCCTTCTACTAGGGCGAACCTATCCACTTCGCTTCTAAGAGGGGGATTGACTTTAAGTCCTATCCTACGTTCTAAAAGTAATTCATCTGTGAGGATAAAGTGATGCGGAGAAACCTCACAAGTAACTTTTACCCCTGAAGATTTTGCATACCTTATAATATTCAAGGAATCCTTAAGGGATATGTGAGCTATATGAATTCTAGCCTCTAGTTCTCTGGCTATAAGAACATCCCTTGTAACCGCTAGAGTCTCTGCTAAAGGAGGTATACCTGGGAGTCCTAGTTTTATCGAAGCGATCCCTTTATTTACTACACCGTCCTGCGAAACTCTCTTATCCTCGCAGTGAGATATTGGTAATAATCCGTGCATATTAGCTGTCTCCAGGACAGACCTCATAACTAAGGGATTTTCTACCCAATTGCCGTCATCTGAAACCCCAACGATCCCTTCTGCCTTCATTCTATCGTAAGGAGCAAGGATCTTACCCTCTCTACCTACAGTCATAGCTCCTATAGGGTAGACTTTCACCTTACTGTATTTCTCTGCAGAAAGGAGTATGTACCTTACTATGGTAGGATTATCTATGCAAGGATTAGTATTTGGCATACAACAAGCAGTAGTTACTCCCCCTTTAGCACAAGCCATACTACCTGTAGATATTCCCTCCTCAGTCCCATCTGGGTCTCTAAGATGCACATGCATATCTACTATCCCGGGAATTACATAGCAGTTACTAGCATCTATAACTTCTGAATCTTCTATAGGAATACCTTTTGAAATCTGCCTTATAATGCCATCCTCGACAAGTACATCTCTTTCTCCAACGAAACTTTCTCCCGGGATAACGACTTTTCCGTTCTTAATAATAATTCTGGTCATTCTATCATAATCTCCTTATCACTTGGTCTATAATATGGTCTATATCATTGACCGCATAAAAGATCTTAGTGTAAATCTTTTCAAAAAGTCCCTTATATACCGAAGTTAAAGCTTTATCTGGTTCTACAGTCATTTTTACCTTATATGTCCTATCTACTACTTCATCTTCGCTCTTAAACAAACCAGCTCCTAAGGCACCTAAGAAAGCTGCTCCCATAGCAGTTCCTTCTGTAACTTGTGGTATCTCTATAACTTTATCTATCACAGTAGCCTTTATCTTTAACCAGGTTAGATTTTTAGTCCCACCACCTATACCTATAACCTTCTCTATAGGTTCAAACTCCTCTAGGGTATTAAAAGCTAATCTAGCTTCAAAAGAGAGTCCTTCTAAGACACTCCTAGCAAAATCATTAGGAGAATGTTCCCTCTTTAAACCTAAGAAGATACCCCTTGCCTGGGGATCTCTCTTTGGAACACTGCTACCTAAGAAATGTGGAACACAGAAAAGTCCATTACTTCCAACTGGAGAAGTTTCTGCTAGAGAAGAAAACGCATCGAATAAGTTTTTATCCTTCTCTACATTACTTAATGAACTCATAAGTTTAGCGGTCCATTCTATAAGCCCACCTGAAAATGGGATAGCAACATGCATATAGTATTTCCCTCTAGCCACATGTGCTCCAACGGTGATATCTGCTCTTTCTTTAACTTCAAGATGTAATGGTGGAGTCTCCGTACTCAATTGAAAACTCTCTGCAGTCCCCATTGAATCTAGTCCTATACCCTTACGAAAACATCCATTTATAAAAGCTCCACATACATGGTCATGACCACCTACAACTACCACTGTATCTGGTTTTACTCCAAGCTCCTCTGAATTTCTTACTTTACCTAACAGTGTTCCACTAGGAACAGGCTTTGGAAATATTTCTATTGGAACCTCAGCTTTATCTAGTATAGTTTTAGACCACTGCAGAGTTCTTAGATCAAAAGCCATTATTCTTGAGGCTTGAGAATAATCAGTAGCTGTTTCACCAGAGAGCATATAAGTTATAAAATCAGAAACTGGTAACCACACTTTAGCCTTTTCATAGATATCACGTTTATACTGTTTCATCCATAGAATCTTGTTTATGCCATATATAGGTTGAACCCTCAAGCCAGTAATACTATATATAGTCTGAGGATCTATCCTTTGCAAAAGCCACTCCATCTGCTCTACAGTTCTCTCATCGTACCAGGCAATAGCTGGGAAAAGGATATTCCCCTTTTCATCTATAGGGACCATAGATTCTGCTACACTAGTAGCAGATATGCTGGCAACGTTTCCGTTTACTTCAGCAGATACTTTTCTTATAGAATTCTTGATGATTTCCCATATCTTATCTGGAAGAAAATAATGATGTTTTCCTTCTACCAGTACTGGTGTAGGGGTGGAAACAGAAGAGACTATATTACCGTCTAAATCAAACAGTATCACTTTTATATTAGTAGTCCCTGCGTCTATTCCTATACAATATTCCATTATCCTCACCTCTCTTTTTTAAATTTTAAGGCAAAGTTTCTATTACAAACTCATGGTTAGTATATATACAGATATCTGCAGCTATAGAGAGAGCCTCTCTTAAAATTTCCTCACAGGACAAATCGGTATGCTTTAATAAGGCTCTAGCAGCAGCTAAAGCATAATTACCACCTGAACCTATAGCCACAATACCATCATCTGGCTCTATAACATCACCCGTTCCAGAAATAAGAAGTAAATTATTTATATCAGCAACTACAAGTAAAGCGTCTAATCTCCTTAAAGCTCTGTCTAACCTCCATTCCTTAGCTAACTCTACTGCAGCTCTAGCTAAGTTTCCACCATATTCATTCAGTTTCCCTTCAAACCTATCTAATAGAGCAATACCATCAGCAGCAGACCCAGCAAAACCAACTAATACCTTCCCATCTCTTATCTTCCTTACTTTTCTAGCTTTCTTCTTGATAATCGTCTGACCGGCTGTAACCTGTCCATCTCCCCCCATAGCGACTGAGTTACCTTTTTTTATCGCCAGTATAGTAGTATGTCTCATAAATTTCACCACTCTCCTTTTATCTTAGAACCCCTAGCATCTTTTTCAACCTCAATTCGATATGGGAATCTACTAGCAAGCTCTTTGTTGTGTGTTATAACCCCTATCATAATTCCAGAATTTTCTAACTCAGCCAAGGCAGATACTATGCTATCTAAACCAGTATCATCTAAAGAACCGAACCCCTCATCTATAAAAAGGCAATCAACAGATTTCTTTCCCCTAATTTCCTCTGCTATCGCTATAGCTAATGCTATAGAAGCTAGAAAGCTCTCGCCACCAGATAGAGAATAAGTCTTTCGTTTCTGGTCTGGATACCAGTTATCGTTTACTACTATATCTGCAGAATTATCCGAAGCTAGAGAGAAAGAATATCTTCCTTGTGTAAGAGAACTTAACTGTATAGATGCTCTATCTATAATATTCTCCATAACTTCTCTCATAAGGAATTCTGGAAATCTGTTTTCGCTCAATGCTTCATCTACTATTTTATAGTAGTTTAGTTTCCTTTCTAATTCCCTCTTTTTACTAGATAGAGATTCCGCTATAGACAAATTCTCCTTAGCAGTCTTAAGTTGAGTTTCTAAAGATCCTACTTCTTTAGATACTATTCCTATCTTTTCTTCTAACTCTTTTAAAGTTACTAACTTTGAATTATATAAATCCTGTATAAGACTTAATCTTTCTGGCTTATCAGGATCTTCCCCTATCCTTATAAGAGACTCACGAAACTTCGATATCTCGTCCCTTAAGACATTCTGCCTTGCAATAAGTTCATTATACTCCCTCTTTACTTTCTCTATATGAGACTTATCCACTTTTATCTCCATAAGTCTCTCTATAGTAATACCTACCTGTTGACAGCGAGAACTAATATCTTGTCTCACATTTTTTATCTCTTCTCTAAGAGAGACAAGATAATCTCCTATCTCTTTTACCTCAGTATTTATCTGTTCTATTCTAGCTCTACTCAAATCTATAGACGTCTTATAACTTGAAATAGCCTTATTTGAAGAGTCCAAGAGAGCCTGATATTTACTCTTTATCTCCTGAGATTCTTTTAAAAAGTCATAAGAGAGGAAGTCCTCCCATCTTATACCGGTTTCAGAAACCTTCTCTAATAAAATCTCTTCCTTTTCTTTTAACTCTTCCTCTTCTTTTGCCAGTTGCTCCTTAGATTTGTCAATAGCCTCATATTCTTTTCTATAGAGATTATTTTTATCTTCAAATTGAGTGGCTCTTACTTCTCTTTTCTTTTCTGTTTCATAGAGTAAATCTTCTAATTTTTTTCTATCTTCTTCAATCTTAGTTGATATGTATAAATCATCAAGGATGTAATTGACCCCAAAATATCTTTCTAAAACTCTACAAATATTGGATTTTATCTCTTCTATGTCTTTTTTTAATATATCTATAGCATTATCAACAGTGCCTATCTCCTCTAGAGACTGTTTTAACTTTGCCTTTAGAGTCGAAAACCTTTCCAAAGACTCTTGCCAAGCCTTCTTTTTCCCTTGATATAGAGCTAATAAATCTTCTAAATTCTCTTTTTCTCTAGTTTTTTTAGGAAGTACCGTTATAATATTACCGCAGACTGGACAAGTATCACCTATAGATAAAGAGTCTATCAACTTTTGTATATGAGAATCATCGACAATTTTCTCTAAGTTTTCTAATGCCTTAGAGAGGCTATCTAACTCTTTCTCCATATCACTTACTGCTTTTTCCAATTCAACCTTATCTTTTTCTAACTTTTCTTTCCTTCCCCTATATTCGGCTAATTCTTTCTCTTTGGACCTTAATATCTTTATATTTTCTACCGTATTCTTAAGTTCTTCCCAAATTTTAGACTTTTCTTCTAATTCAGATCTTAACTCACTCAACTTAGATTCGTAAGATTCAAGCTCTAAACGAATACATTCTATCTCTTTTTCCATAGAAAGAAGGTCTTTCTCTTTAATCTCTATATCTTTTCTTGTTTTATTTATCCTTTGCTTTTCTAACTCTAGAGCCCTAATATCTTCTGCTAATGGAGTAAATCCTAATAGTCTTTCGGCATATTCAAGATGTTTTCGATAATCTAAGACTTTCTTTTCTTCATTTTCTATTTCTCTGTTGTATCTTTCTATCTTCTCCTCCAATGCTGATTTCTCTTTTATCAGAGCTTCTGATCTAGCTTTTTTCTCGGAGAACTCTCTTATCATGTTAAGAAGTGGTTTGGCTTCTAGTTGAAGTTGATAGATAACTTCTAGTCTGTCTGCATTTTCTTTATCTTTACTAAGTTCTTTTAGTTTAATAGAAATATCCTGATAATTCTTCTGATTTAGAAGAAGATTGTTAAAAGTATTTATTACGTCTTTCAAGTTTTCTAGCTCTTTGTTAATTATCTGACGTTCCTCCTCTAGATTACCAAGTAATCTCTCATTTTCTCTTAATTTTTTTTCTATTTCTCTTATGTACTCCTTATTATAAAGTTTTAGCTCGCCTTCTAACCTGTTTACTATAAGTTGAAGCTCTTTAGATATGTCTTTGCATCTTTGACTTGCAAGTCTCTTCATCTCCTTATAGATATCTAAACCAAGAAGTCTTTGCAATATCTGTCTTCTTTCTGAAAAAGCCTCGCTACTAGCAGGCTTAAGGAATCTATCTATCTGATTCTGAGGAAGAATTACAGTCCTAGTAAAGGTCTCATAGTCCATACCGAGAAGATTCTCTATCAGAGCATTTATCTCTCTGTTTCTCTTTACCCCAAGAGGCATAAGTTTATCATTTATCAATTCATATATATTTGCCTGCTGAGACCTTCCTCTGACTAACTCTCTCTTTACTAAAAATGTCCTATCTCCAACCTTGAATTTGAGGGATAAATAGAGTCTATCTGAATTATGGTTTATAATATCTTCTTCTGTATTAATTCTTCTACCAGCATATCTTGGAATCTTACCATACAGGGCATATACTATTCCATCTAGTATAGAAGACTTTCCTGCACCATTTGGACCTGAGATACAAAAAACATTAGCCTTAGTAAAGTCTATAGATTGAGGGCTATTATATGAAAGGAAACCGCCTAACTCAATACTCAGAATTCTCATTTAAAGTCGCCTCTCTATAAAGCTCTTCAAAGACTTTAATAACTTCGTCATCCACTTTACCATCTTTAAGGGATAGATAATGAGAAAAAAGTTTCGACGGTTCTAAGGTAAGATCAATCTGGTGTTTATCCTTTTTAATTTCTGGCTGGTATATTGTCTCAACTTCTACACAATTAGGGATAAGTTGTTTTACTCTACTTACAGGATTCTTTTCCAAGACATCCATAAATATTCTAGCCTTTATATATCCTTCAAAATCTTGTACCATAACCGCTGTTGAATCCAATTGGGAAATTTTAAACTCTAACTCCATCAGTTCCTTACAAGGTATTTCTACCTTCTCTACATTGGCAATTCGATCTGGTTTTACGTCTACTATGTTTATATATTTTTTATCATCCACTTCGCTGAAATCTATTCTTATAATAGAACCACAGTAGTAGGCAGGAGCAGGGCTACCTTCTATATTCTGTGGCTTATGGGCATGACCTAAGGCTATATAATGTGCTCTATTAGGAAACCAAGAAGGCGGAATGGCAAAGTTAGAAGAAAAAGAAAGCTTTACAGCGCTTCCTAGTAGAGCACCTTCTACAAATATATGGCCTAGTAATACATTAATAGAATCTGATAAAAACCCTTGATTAATCTCTTCTAGACGTCTATGAAGATGCTCTCCTAACTTTTCTCTTCTAGTAACGTCATCTCCAATATGTAAGAAGTCTCTCTCCCAGAAATATGGAAGAGAACCTACTCGTAAAACTTCTCCTCTTCTTGTTCTAAAAGACTTTACACCTATTCCTGTCAAGAAGTGCACATTGGCTAGGGAAGAAAAGATTCCTAGACTTATTGCTAACTCCTTCCAATCATGATTACCGGTGATAACTATAACCTTTCTTCCTTCTTCTCCTAATTTCTGTAGTATTTCTGCAGTCCTATGAAGGTTCTCTCCTTTTGGCATTCTATGGTCGAAGAGATCACCAGCTATAAGAATAACATCTATATCTTCCCTTTTTACGACATCAACTATAAATTCTATAGACTTAAATACTTCTTCACTTCTATCTATTCCCCATCTAGTTATGCCTATATGCCAATCACCAGTATGCAATATCCTCATTTTTCATCAAAAAGGGTGGCTATTAAGCCACCCTATCTTAAAAAGATTACAGCTTCTCAATCTCAAATACAACCCAAGCATTATCGGGACAAGCTATTTGGACAGTATCCTTCTTTATTAGTCTGTAATCTGTATCCTCATAAGACTTTGTATGTCGAAGTGCATATATAAAAGGATACATAGAGTGATAAGCCCAACCACATAAACCTTCTGGAGTAAGGTAACCACATTCGAACGTATCTCCAGGCTTATGTCCCGCATAGCAAGGTCCACCACTTTTAGTAGACTTAACTGTAATTCTAAATCTTACATCGTCCTCTAACACTAATACCCCTCCCTATTATTCAATTACTGTTTTAAAACCTCACTTCTTTTCCTGTTCTAGCAGACTCATATATAGCATCTATTATCTGCATATCTATAACTCCTTCTTCCCCCTTAGGAATCGGTTCTGTACCTTCTTGGATACATTTAACAAAGTGTTTTATCTCTTCTACATATGTATTTACTCTTTCGACTCTAGGAATAATCTCCACATATTTACCTGCCATCTCTGTGAAGATTTTTGGAGGCATCATCTCTGCTCCACCTTTATCTCCAAGTAGTGTGCAGTAGGTGGTATCCTTTTCTATGTTACTTGCCCAACTCATCTCTACAAAAATAGTAGCTCCATTTTCAAGACCAATAATGGCACAACCCAAGTCTTCCACATCAAACTTTCCACCCGGTTCAGGGATACCCCATCCACCTCTTCTCTTATCAAAGGGGCCAAATTTGGCATACGTATAACCCTTTACTGAAACAGGCTTAGGATGATTCATAAACCACATAGCTAGGTCTAAGAAATGAGGTGCTAGGTCAATCAGTGGTCCTCCGCCGGATTTTTCTTTATTAGTAAACCAGCTACCCATTCCAGGTATACCAGAAAGTCTCAAAATTCCTACCTTAGCATAGTATATATCCCCTAAATATCCTTGTTTTATAAATTCCTTTATAGTCTTTGCCTCATCAGAGAATCTCCAGCAGAGGGCTACCATAAGAGTCTTCTTTGTAGCTTTTGCAGCATCGACCATTTTCTGTGCCTCTTTGGCATTTATAGCCATAGGCTTCTCACACAAGACATTAACGCCAGCATTAAGAGCATCTACAGTCATAGGAGAATGTAAATAATTTGGAGTGCATATACTTACAGCGGTAAGGTCTTCCTTTTCCAACATCTCTTTATAATCAGTATAGTATCTAGGAATACCAAAACTTTCTGCAACCTGTTTTGCCCTTTCTTCAACTATATCCGTCACTGCAACAACTTTTACTTCTGGCACTGCTTGATAAGCCTGTAGATGTACTTTACCTATACTTCCTACACCTATTACACCTACTTTTATTTCTCCCATGTTATATCCCTCCTATAATTCTGCCCAAGCTTCTATTAGAGTTCTCTTGGCATTTGCTATTACCGCTTTTGGATTTTCTCCAGGTAATGGTTTTACTTCAAAACTTACGATAGGCTTATCTTGAGAATCAAAAAATCCGACATCAAAAAGAGCTCTTAGAAATTCTCTTACTTCTTTTACTCCATTTTCCCCACCCTTTATACCAAACCTAGGGTGCTGATCTCCATATCCGGGAAGGGACTTATCCTTTATTATACAATTTCCCAGATGGACATGAGTCACATAGCCTGCAGTAGTATATACTGCATCTCTTATGGATTCATATTGCTGAGGGAAATGGCTTAAATCGATTAGAAGCCCAAAATTGTCTTTGCGTTCCCTTCTTATTCTCTGCGCTATCTCTCTGGCTACTGTAGAAGGACCTACAAGACTATTCTTTTCTACATCAAAGTCAAATACTTCTAATTCTATTCTTAGATTACCATGAGCCTTTGCATAATCACAAAGTTCACATATGGACTTTACTAAAGCATCCTTTGCTAGCTCTCTCTTCTCAGGACCCGGATCCTTACCAGCTAAGAAAGCCACCCCAACTGCTCCCATGTATTCAGCCTCTTCTATAGACCTTTTAACCTCTTCTACCGCCCTTATCCTTGTAGCTTCGTCGAGACTTGATATATCCAGATTCTGTGTAAGAAGTCTGGGTTGAGCTCCATAAGCTACTGTCATACCGCTTGTTTCAATAAGTTTTCTAGCTTCTTCTCTTATCTTCTCATCTTTAATCCAAGAAATCTCTATCGCAGAAAAGAACTCATCGCTCACTATCTCTTCTAGAGTTTCTAAAATTGGACCTTCCCCTCTCATAGTCTGAGGAAAAGCCATAAAATGGATTATACCTGGTTTAAAATACTTCTGAAATAATTCCATACTAAACACCTCCTATTTTTTGATTAATAGTAAGATACTCTTCCTTCAAGAAGGTCTATAGCATATTGAGCAGTATTTACTAAATCACTTTTAGGATATTTATCTATTAGTTTTTGATATTCTTTTACCGCCTTTTCCTTTTCTTCCATATGTTCATAACATTGAGCTATGTCAAACTGAGCGTCATCTGCCCATTCACTCTTAGGATTCTTCTCTATAAACTTAGTTAATTCTTCTATAGCCTTTTCTAGTTCGCCATCTACAAACAGCTGTCTAATCTTTTCATACTCTATCTGATCTGGTGACTTTTTCTCCTTTTTACTCTTATCTTCTGTAGAACTGGTTTCAGTAGTAGATTTTGCAGTGGTCTGAGTAGTTTGAGTACTACTTTCCATAGGACCTAGTGATTGCTGTTTTGGAGGGCTTTTTATTTGAGTGATCCATAAAACAAGAGCTATTACTAATAATATAGCTACAGTAACTATAAATCTAGTAGTTCTACCTGACACAGTAAACACCTCCTATTCCTTAGATACTACTGTAAGTTCTGGAATACAGATATAAGGCGTATATAAACTTCCTTCTATCCATTCTCTTTCGCTACTTAAAGCAGCAATATTACTTAGAGCCTTATATGCGTTACCTGCCACCATAGAATCTTTTACTCTTCCTACAACTTCCCCTTTCCTATACAAGAAACCTAAGTGTATATTTACAGAGAATTCTCCACCAAGTATATTACCCTGTCCTACCCCTATCATCTGGTCTACTACTATGACTTCTTCAAAAGAAGAAATAATATCTTTCACATTGCTATCACCAGGACTTATTATAAGATTTGTAAGCCCCGGAGAGGGCTGACTTAAGCCACCTCTAAAACCATGTCCATTTGCCTCTTTGTCCAAAAGAGAAGCGGTATGTAAATCAAAGTAGAACTCTCCAACTACTCCTGAGTCTACCAGAGGCAGAATCTTAGTAGGCATTCCTTCGTCATCAAAAGAGGTCCCAGCTAAACCTTCAACATTAGTTGGATCATCTATAAGAGTAAACTTTTTATCAAAAAATTGCTTCCCTACTTTGTCTTGAAGAGGAGAAGCCCCCATAAGCAATATCTTCCCACTTAATGCAGAGATGATAGGAAGAAAAAGCACATAGGTTGCCTTTGGGGTGAAAATAACTGGAAGCTGAGACTTAGAAGGTCTTACAATATTTTTACTAGATTCTAGAGCATAAAATATCTTAGAAATCAATTTGTCCGTATCTAGATTATCGAGCCTTTTCACAGTAATCTCTTCATATACATCTAGCATATCAGTTCCCTTTATCCTATTTACATGCACCCCTATTCCTAAAGAAACCCTTTTCCTAATGCAGTTTACTCCACTAGTATTTATTAATAACGCCTCTCCCTTATCTTTACTAATGTTAACATTACATATAACTTCAGGGTAAGAATCAAGAATCTTATCTATTATACCTTTACCAAGATTCGTTAAGTACTCTATTGAAACTCTATCTAAATTCTCATCATAAGATTCTTCTTTCACATTTAGTGCTTCTGGCAGTTTTAATTTAGTCTCTATAGTAGCGGTAGCTTTAGCTTTATCTAAAAGCCACTCAGGTTCATAGATGCCATATTGACTTGCATACCCTATCCTTTTATCTATAATAACTCTAAGTCCTATACCAGAACTTTCACTGGATTCTATGGATTTTAGCTTATTAGCCTCAAAAGTGACTAAAGTAGATACCCCTCTTCTAGAGAATAAATCCCCTTCTATAGACTCATCTTTAAGCTTCTTAATAAGATCTTCCATCTTTTATCTTCCCCCTATTACAACATTTCTTATTCTAATATGAGGGCTTCCGGTAGAAACAGGAAGAGGAAATTGTCCTCCTTTTCCACATCCGCCTCCTTGACTGAATTCTAAGTCATTCCCTATTCCCTCTATATTCTGCAGTGTAACAAAGACATTACCAGTCAATACTACATCTCTTACCATATCTCCAATTTTCCCATCTTCAATTATATAGCCTTCTTGTGCACTAAAAGTAAACATTTCCATAGAAGTCTGCCCCCCATAAGCTCCTACTGCATATATACCATATTTTATATCTGATATAAGTTCTTCAAGGGAGTAATTTCTAGGTTCTATATAAGTGTTACTCATTCTAACTATGGGTTGAAATCTATAATTTATAGCCCTTGCATTACCAGTTATAGGTTCTTTCATCTTTTTAGCCGTTTCTCTAGAATGAAGTCTCCCAGAGAGAATCCCATTTTTTATAAGATAGGTCTTCTTACTTGGTATACCTTCGTCATCGTATTTGTAAGAACCTCTCAACCCTGGATAAGTAGGATCATCTACAACATTCAAAAAGTCAGGACCAAATCTTTTACCAATAATCATAAGTTCCTTTAGTTTTTCGTTCTCATATACATGATCAGCCTCACTAAGATGTCCAAAAGCTTCGTGAATAAAAACTCCTGCAAGTCTCTGATCTAATACTACTGTATATTCTCCACCTTTAACCACCGGTGCAGACAACAGTTTGACCGCCATTTCTGCTGTGCGAAGGGCTTTATCATGAAGTCCTTCTATTATCTGAAAGCCTTCTATACCCCCTATGGAATAGTGATACTGCTCTACCAAATCACCTTCTTTGGCTAGTGCAAATAGAACTCCGGCTATATCTCCCCTCTCTTGAACTATATCTACCCCCTCGGTATTGATAAAATATCTCCTACTAAAGCGGTCACTGTATCTAACTTGAGTGCTCTGTATCTTAGGGCTAAAAGAGAGCATAATATTATTATACTCGCTTAAGAGCTTCTTCTTTTCGTCTAGAGGGACATCTCTAAAGTCTTTATTCATCGGGATTACTACTCTATCTACTATAGGACCAGAATATTCGATATCTAACTCTTCTCCCAATATAAGATTACTAGCCCTATATGCCTGCTCAAAGTATTCTCTTATACTTTTAGGATTAATATCGTTAAATGAGACAAAACCCCAGCCATATTTACCAAGAATTCTTATATTTCCTCCTCTAGACTTAGATACTGAAAGTTCTTCTAACTCTTTCCCTCTAAAACTTATACTCGTTACCTCTGATTCTTCTACCCTTAATTCTCCGTATCTTATTCCCTTCTCTTTTGATAACTTAAGAAAAACTTCCTTTATTTCCTCCAACTTTAGCCCTCCTATATTAGGCTTATTATACTAATAAGTTTATCATAGTCCTTTTAAATAAGCTACAGTAACCCCCCAGCCGCCTTCAAAATATTCTCCCAATCTGAAAGATTCCACCATAGGATGATTCTTAAGGAAGTCTGCAACTGCCCTTCTTAAAATCCCTTCGCCCTTACCATGGATTATATAGATAGGAGAAATTCCAGCTAATACTGCATCATCTATATATCTTTCTAACTTATATAATGCCTCTTCAACTGTAAGCTGTCTTATATACAGTCTGTTAGAGATACTTTCTGCCTTACTCTTTTTAATCTTTACTACATTGTCACTAATAAATGACTTCTTCTCTGTCTCAGATGAGTAGAGTTCATCTTTAGGGACCTCTATCTTAGCCTTCCCTACAAGTACAGTAGCCTTATCACTATTTATATCCACAATTTCACCGTTCTGCCCTAAAGATGAGATAAAGACTGTCATCCCTATTTGAGGATTTTCTACCCTATTCCCTTTAACCTCTAAATCTTCTTGAATAGGCTCTAACTCTCTTAACTCTTCCCTTATTGAGAGTATCTCTTTTTTATTAGCCGCAGATTTTGCTTTTTCATATATTTCATCTAAACGTATCTTTGTTCTGACTACTAACTCTCTGGCTTCTTCTCTTGCTTTTCTCATTATAGTCTTCTGCTGTAGAGATATCTCTTCTAAAAGCTTTTCATATCTATCTTTTAATTCTTCATATCTAGCCCTTTCTTCTTTAGCCATCCTTAGTTCTACTCTAAGGTCTTTTTCTAACTGATCTATCTGCTCCAAGAGTTTATTAAGGTTTAATTCGTCACTGGACAGAAAACTTTTTGCTCTCTCTATTATAGACTCATCTAATCCTAGCTTTCTTGCTATGACAAATGCATTACTTACTCCTGGCCTACCTATACGAAGCTTATAGGTTGGAAGGAATGTATCAGGGTCAAACTCCATAGCTCCATTCATAACCCTTTCTGTTTTACTAGCCCACATCTTTAACTCATCGTAATGGCTAGCAACTATCACTTTTGCCCCTTTATTCCTAAGAGATTCCAAAATACTGATAGCCAAAGCGGATCCTTCTCTAGGGCTAGTACCAGTGACAGGCTCATCTATTAGGACCATAGTATCTTTATCTGCTTTCTCTATAAATGGAATAAGATGAGTTAGATGTGCAGAGAAACTACTAAGATCCTGTATAATATTCTGTTCATCACCAATCTCTACAAATACATCTTTAAATATACCCATCTCTGCAAAGTTTGCCGGAAGGTGTAATCCTGATTGTGCCATCATAATAAATAACCCTACTGTTTTCAGGGTAACAGTCTTTCCACCGGTATTTGGGCCACTTATTATTAAAACATCAAAATTTTCTCCTATCTCTACATCTATAGGAATTGCTCTTTTACCCAAGATAGGATGTCTAGCAGATTTAAATTTTGCCAGTGGTTTATCTACCCACACCGGAGTTATACAGTCCCAATTTAGAGACAGTCTAGCCTTAGCAAATATAAAATCTATGCGAGCTATAACATCTCTAGCAGTGAGAAGTTCTTCGCTAGAGGAGGCAACTTTAGTTGACAGCTCTTTCAAAATTCTCTGTATTTCATACTCTTCTTCTTTCCGTAGTTCCTGAAGATTATTATTCATATCTACTACATCGTAAGGCTCTATAAAGATTGTGTTACCGCTCTGAGAGACATCGTGAACGATACCTTTAAGGGTCTTCTTATAAACAGACTTTACAGGAATAACATATCTACTGTTCCTTATTGTTATATAACCTTCTTGAACGATATCTTTCCAATTCTTAGTTATATGATTCTCCAAATAAGACCGAATAGATTCTTCCAGTTTAGTTATTCCTCTTCTTATAGCTACAAGTTTTGAAGAAGCATTAGACTTTATATTTCCATCATCATCTATAACTCTTCTTATATCTTCCTCTAAAGATGTCAAATTAGGAAGCCTATCTGAAAGTTCCTTAAAGAAATGATTTCCTTTAATATATCTTTTTACTAGAGGTAATCTAGAGATAAACTCCCCTATGTTCATCAACTCTAAAGGTTCCAGTATAACTCCTAACCTAGCCTTAGAGACTAAAGGAGCTATATCTATTAAACCGAAAAGTGTAGGGGGAGGCTCATAAGAGATTAATCTTTTGGCTTCTTCCGTCTCTATAGAAGCCCTAATTACTTCTTCCCTTATAGAAGAAGGTCTTAAACTGAGAGCTAACTCTTTTCCCATAGGTGTTTCTGTTAGCTCTCCTAACCTTTCTAATACAAAATCAAATTCACACAGTTTTAAACTTCTCTCGTCCATACTAATTATTGTATCATATTATTGAATAAACTTGATTTTATAAGGAGAATATGTTATGGAGACTTTAATTATAAATCTTAATCCTGCACTAGATAGGACCGCCATAGTAGATAAATATAACCCTTACGGCATTAACAAGGCGAAGAGATTAATAATATTACCAGGGGGTAAAGGAGCTAATCTAGGAAGAGCATTGAAAACTCTTGGTTATAAGAATTTCATCTGTTCTGGAATTTTAGGTGGCACAATAGGTACAATTATGAAGAATCTCCTAGATGAAGAAGGTATACCAAATGATTACTTCTGGATAAATAATGAGACAAGGATAGCATATGCCACCTATGAAGAATCAACTGGAATAGGAGTAATTACAAATGAACAGGGACCAAAGGTTACAAAAGAAGAGATAGATGACTTTATAAACTTTATAGCTGATAAATATGCAGATACTGTAAAAACTATAATTTTATCTGGAGGAGCTCCCCCTAGTTTTCCGCCAGACAAAATAAGAGACCTCCTTAGTATCTTCAAGGTAAAAGGGAAAGAGATCTTTATCGATACAAGTGGAGAGATCCTTAAGGCTTGTACTAGTTTAGGCCCAACTTGTATAAAGATAAATGAGGATGAACTCAAGGATGCCTTTGGAATAAATCTAGAGGATAAAAAATCTCTAAAAGAATTCTCTACCTTTCTATCGAAGCTTGGAACAAGATGGCTATTTATCACTAGAGGCGAAAAGGGAGCTATCTTTGTATCTAACAGTAAGTTAATAGTTGGTAGAAATACAAGAGTCTATTCTCACTACGCCATAGGCTCGGGAGATGCATTTTTAGGGGGATTAATATATGGAAAGATACTAAAACTTGATATAGCGGATATTCTAAGGTTAGCTATGGCATGTGGAACAGCAAACACACTTGAATTTGGAGCATGTATTTTTAAGGTGGAGGATGTAAAGAGAATTGAAGAGGAAATCGAAATAGAAGAATTAGCACTCTAGCTCTTGCTTCTTTTTATTTGCATCGCTTTAACCCCGATATAGAAAATATCTTACTAACTCTGTACCTTCTTTAGTGCATATTGAATGATCTCTACCGCCTCATCTACGTTCCATCTACCCATATTTATTACTAGATGATAGAGGGATGGGTCGTTCCAATCTACCCCATAAAACCTTCTTAGATATTCTGCAGATGCTCTGTCTTTAGTCTCTATATATTCCCTAGCTTCGTTTCTAGTAAGACTACGGTTTATCATTATATAGCTTATGCGCTGTTCCATAGGGGCGACTATTCTTACATGAAGCACACCAGGGGCGTCTCTAAGTATCACCTGACTACCTCTACCCACAATAACCACATTACCCCTTTCCCTTAATCTTTCTATAGTCCTCTGTATAAGTTTCAGAGCTCTTTCCTCATCTAAGACTTCTGTCATATGGGTTATCTCTCCGGCAGAGTTGGTACCTCTAACTGTTATAGTGGCTAAAGGTTCACGACGTCTAAAGAGATTATCTATAAAAGAACGGAGCTTATAACTATCCTCGGAGTAGTCAATAACCTCTGCTTCAGATATCCCCATTTTAACAGCTACTTCAGTCATAAGGGACTTATCAAAATAGCGATACCCTAATACTTCACATAACCTATGAGCTACCTCATCTCCACTACTACCTACCTCTCTTGATATAGTTACTATTGACAAACAGATTCACCTCCTCAGCTATCTAAGGCTTTAGTCATCTAGCTATATATATCCAGAATTGATTTAGTAATCCGGCAAGCAATAGGGACAAAATAATTTCCATAATCACAAGAATAGACGCGGTAATATTACCTAGCTCCTTTTTAAGAGCTACTATAGTAGCTAAGCATGGCACGTATAAAGTTACAAAGAAAGAAAATACGAACATCTGTCTAGGATTTAAAATCAAGGAAAAATTGGTCGTCCCGCTAAATGTAGAAAGTAAAATTAGTGTCAACTCTTTTCTTAACATCCCAAATATCAAAACTATCCCAGTAATTGGAGGTAAACCAAGCCAGTACTCAATAACAGGACTTAAAGCTCTATTTATTGAGCTAAACCAACCCAGTAATTCTAATAACTCTAATGCTACCGACCCTAGCATCATATAAGGAAGGGCTATATAGAGAAACTCTTTTATTCTAAACCAAGCCTGTCTTAAAGTTGGCTTAAGGACAGGTATCCTAAGGTCTGGGACTTCCATTATAAGCCCAGGTGTCTCTCCAGGATAGTATCTATTCATAAGAAGTCCAGCGATATAGATAATAATCAGGTCCAAAAGATATATAAGCAATGCCCATTTTACACCCAAAAAGACACCTACTAATCCTAAAATAACAACTGTCCTAGCAGAACACGGTATAAGTGTAGAAAGAAAACTAGCTATAATCCTTTCCCTTCTACTCTCTAAAATTCTAGTGCCTAAAACTGCCGGGACGTTGCATCCATATCCCATAATAATTGGAATAGCTCCTTTACCATGGAGTCCGAGCTTATGCATTATACTATCTGTCAGAAAAGCAATCCTTGCTAGATAACCACTGTTCTCTAAAAAAGAAAGAAAGACATAGAATGGAAGTATATAAGGTAATGCTATAGTCACACCTGAGATAAACCCACTTAGTATTCCATCCCATAAAAGATGTCTAAAAGTTTCGGGAATAGGAATACGAATAATCAATGGTTCTAGCTTAGAAAAGAGATGCTCTAAAAGAGAAGAACCTATAGCTCCAATCTTAAACAATACTATAAATCCTACAAAAAGGAAGGTAAGCATTGATGCGTAACCTAAGACAGGATGAAGGAGGATTGTATCTAGATTCTGTAAAATTGTTTTTTTCTTCTTTTCATAGAACTGCGAATTTCTAGCAATACGACTAGCCAAAGCGTATCTTTCAGAAGATATTACCACTTCTATAGGCTCTTTATGTGTCCTTTCAAGTTCTTCTCTTATCTCTTCTACCTGATTTAGAATATCTTTAGATAAATTAAGATTCTTCAACCATTCATCCTTTTCTAGGAGTTTTATAGCCAACCATCTAGTAGGATACTCTTGATGAAACTCATTTAATGTTCTTACTAATTCCTGTATGCTCTGCTCTATCTCTCCTCCATATGTTGGAGGCGTAATTCTCTCTTTTTTCTCTGCTAGCTCTATAGCAGTAGTCAAAAGTCTATTAAGTCCAGTACCTTTAGTAGCAATAATACCAATAGCAGGGACTCCTAATAATTTAGAGAGAGTATTTATATCCGTCTTTAATCCCTTTGACTCTGCCACATCAAGCTGATTTACAGCCAAGACTAGAGGCTTCTCCATCTCTAGAAGTTGCAAGGTTAAAAAAAGACTCCTCTCTAGAAGAGATGCATCTATCACATTTATTATTACATCTGGGGTGCCAGAAATAATAAACTCTCTAGCTATTAATTCTTCTTCTGTATAGGTTGAAAGACTATAAATACCGGGAAGGTCTACTATCCTTATCCTTCTTCCCCTGTATCTTATCCAACCCTCAGTCCTCTCTACTGTCTTTCCGGGCCAGTTGCCTATAATTTGATTGCCACCAGTAAGCTGATTAAAAACTACGCTCTTACCAGCATTAGGATTACCGGCAAGAGCGATTGTAATTTCTCTGTTTAATATATGTGAGTCTGCTTTCTCACTAGATGTCGTCAACATATATCTTATCTGCAACCCCTCTACTAAGAGCATAAACAGTTCCCTTCACTCTTATAGCTATAGGACCTCGGGGTGCAGATCTTACAACTTCTACCTCCTGTTCTGGGACAAACCCCAAATCTGAAAGTCTTTTAACCATCCCAAGTCCACCTATTAATTTGACTATCTTACCCTTCTCTCCTACTTTTAACGTAGAAAGAGGTCTAATCATACGGGACTATTATTTTCCCTGCTATACTAGAAGCAGCAGCTACAGCTGGTCCACACAGATAGACTTCACTCTCAGGATGGCCCATTCTTCCTATAAAATTCCTATTTGTAGTAGCTAAAGCCCTCTCACCTTTAGCAAGTATCCCCATATGTCCTCCTAGGCAGGGACCACAAGTAGGAGTAGAGACACTAGCACCAGCAGAGACAAATATTTCTATAAGCCCCTCTTTAAGCGCCTGTAGATATATCTCCTGAGTTGCAGGTATAATTATCAGTCTGACATATGGGTGGACCTTCTTCCCTTTCAAAATCTGAGCTGCTATCCTTAAGTCTTCCATTCGTCCATTTGTACAGGAACCTATAACGACTTGATCTATGTATACTTCACCAATATCTTCTGCCGGTCTTACATTTGAAGGTAGATGTGGAAGAGCAATCTCTAGAGGAATACTTGAGACATCTATCTCTATTATCTCTTTATATTCTGCATCCTTATCAGGAAGATACACTTTATAAGGTCTCTTGTTTCTATCTTTGATATATTCAGCTGTGACATCATCAAAGGGTATAATACCGTTTTTTGCACCAGCTTCAATAGCCATATTACATATGGTAAATCTTGAATCCATAGAGATATACTTTAGTGCTTCACCAGAAAATTCCATAGCCATATAGTTTGCTCCTTCTACTCCTATACGCCCTATAATATTTAGAATGATATCCTTACCTGTAATCCACTTTCTAGGTTTACCATAAAGTACAAACTTTATACTCTCAGGCACTCTAAGCCATATATCTCCTGTAGCCCATACATTAGCAACATCCGTGCTTCCGACCCCTGTAGAAAAGGCTCCCAAGGCTCCATAAGTACAGGTATGTGAATCTGCACCTATAACTATATCTCCCGGCACTACCAGTCCTTCCTCAGGTAAAAGGGCATGTTCAATACCTACTCGTCCCACCTCATAGTAGTATTTAAGGTTCATCCTACGAGCAAATTCTCTAATAATCTTACACTGCTCTGCGCTAGGAATATCTTTATTTGGAGTAAAATGATCAGGAATAAGGGCTATCCTTTCGTTATCAAATACTTTACCTACCCCTATCTTTTCAAATTCCTTAATAGCTAAAGGACCAGTTATATCGTTAGCCAGAGAAAAATCAACTTTGGCTACTACAAATTCTCCACTATGAACCTCATCTTTACCAGTATGAGCAGAAATAATCTTTTCTGTAAGAGTCATTCCCATATCTTCTTTCCCAATTATTATATCAATATAATAAATACTAGGCAAGGGCTCTGTTTAAAGCATTTATATATGCTATAACACTTGCCTCAAGAATATTCTTGCTCGTACCTCTGCCAGAATAGACTTCTCCATCCTTCTTAAGCTTAACTAAGGCTTCTCCTAAGGCATCTTTACCGGCAGTAACAGACTTTAAAGAAAAATCTATAAGTTCAAAGTGCATATTAATTGCATTCTCTATAGCGTTAAAAAGTGCTTCTACAGGTCCATCTGCTTCTGCTTCTCCATGATATCTTTCACTAGCTTTTTCAAGATCTACCTTTGCATATGAACTATTATTTATCTTAGTCGTTACTTCCATATTGGTAAGTCTATATACAGGTAGTTCTATACGCTTTTCTTCTAAAAGGGCTATAAGGTCTCTATCTAAGATTTCTCTCTTCTTATCTGCAAGTACTTTAAATCTTTCAAAAACCCTATTTAACTCTTCCTCTGAAAGCACATAACCTAACTGTTTTAACCTTTCACTAAGGGCATGTCTCCCTGAGTGTTTACCCAATACTATCTCAGAAGAGTCTAACCCAACATCTTTAGGATTCATTATCTCGTATGTACTTCTCTCTTTAAGGATACCGTCCTGATGGATTCCGGCTTCATGAGCAAAGGCATTAATACCAACAATAGCTTTATTAGGTTGAACCGGTATACCAGTAAGTCCACTTACAAGTCTGCTTAGACTTGTAATGTATTCTGTTTTGATATCAGTATATGCATTAAATGCATCTTTTCTCGTCTTTATAGCCATCACTACTTCTTCCAAGGCTGCATTTCCTGCTCTTTCTCCTAGACCATTCATAGCTACTTCTACCTGATTTGCCCCGTTAAGTATTCCTACTAAAGAATTGGCAGTAGCAAGTCCTAAATCATTATGACAATGAACACTTAAGATGATATCCTCTGGGATATAGCTCCTTATCTGAGCTATAAGGGCTCCAAACTCGCTTGGCACACAGTAACCAACTGTATCAGGAACATTTATAACCGTAGCACCAGCCTCTATTACTCTTAAAAAGACCTCTCTTAAAAAAGCCGGATCAGACCTAGTAGCATCTTCAGCAGAAAATTCTACATCTTCACAAAAAGATTTAGCATACTTTACCGCTTCCACCGCCTGTTCCAATACTTCTTCTTTAGTCTTTTTCAGTTTATACTTCATATGTATATCACTAGTAGCTATAAATACATGTATTCTAGGCTTCTTGGCATATTGGAGAGCAGACCAGGCAGTATCTATGTCTTTTTTCACAGATCTAGCTAATCCACATACTATACTATTCTTTATCTCTTTAGAAATTATAGTAACTGCCTCCACATCACCTGGAGACGCAATAGGAAAACCAGCCTCTATAACGTCTACCCTCATCTCCTCGAGCTGTTTAGCAATCCTAAGCTTCTCTTGAGGTTCAAGCGTAACCCTAGGGGTCTGTTCACCATCCCTAAGAGTTGTATCGAATATAAATATCTTCCTCATTATTCTCCCCTCTTTATCCAAGGCATCATATCTCTTAAGGTCTTTCCAACCTTTTCTATGGGATGATTTTCGGCAGCTTCAATGCTAGCTTTGAGAACTACCTGCCCTGACTTATTCTCTAGTACCCATTCTCTAGCAAATTCTCCATTCTGAACTCTTTCTAATGCCTTTTTCATAAGTTCTTTCACATCTTTAGTTATGATCTTAGGACCTACGGTCAAACCGCCATACTTAGCGGTATCACTTACTCCTCTCCACATATTTATAATTCCACCCTCATAGATTAGATCTACTATTAACTTCAACTCGTTAAGACACTCAAAGTATGCAATCTCTGGCTGATAGCCAGCTTCTACTAGAACTTCAAAACCATACTTGATAAGCTCGTTTACTCCACCACAAAGAACTGCTTGTTCACCAAAAAGGTCGGTCTCAGTTTCTTCTTTAAATGTAGTCTCTATAACTCCTGCCCTTAAAGAACCGATACCTTTTGCATAAGAGAGGGCTATGTCCTTGGCTTTACCTGAATAGTCTTTATAAATGGCTAAAAGGCTAGGAACCCCTTTTCCCTCTTCATACATTCTCCTTACTAGAGGTCCAGGTCCTTTGGGCGCAACCATAAAGACATCCACACCATCAGGGGGGATTATCTGATGGTAGTGGATATTAAATCCGTGAGAAAAACCTAATGCCTTTCCTTCCTTTAAATGTTTCTTAATAGAATTTTCATACACCTCTTGTTGCATCTGATCAGGAATAAGAATCTGTATAACATCTCCTGCCTCCGCTGCTTCTTCTATCGTTGCGACTTCCATTCCTTCAGACTTGGCTAATTCCCAAGACCTTCCTCCTTTTCTTAGACCTACAAGAACCTTTATACCGCTATCTTTTAGATTTCTAGACTGTGCTCTTCCCTGACTTCCATATCCTATTACAGCTACCGTCTTTCCAGATAATGCATCATACTTTACATCCTGTTCATAATATACTTTTGCCATAATATACGCCTCCTTCTTGTTATTTTATCTCTTTAGGATGTCTAACCATAGCAACCTTACCTGTACAGGCTATTTCTTTTATACCAAAGGGTCTTAGCAATGCCTCAAAAGCCTCTAATTTATCTCTATCACCAGTAATCTCTATCACTAAAGCCTTAGGACTCACATCAACAACATTGGCTCGAAATATATTAACAATCTGAAGTATCTCTGCCCTGGTAGAAGCATCGGCACTAACTTTTATAAGCATAAGCTCTCTTTCTATCATCTCATCATGAGTTATATCACTTACCTTTATTACATCTATAAGTTTGTTCAACTGCTTAGTCACCTGCTCTATAACCAGCTCATCTCCATCTACCTCTAGTGTTATCCTAGCTATTCCTTCTCTTTCAGACTTTCCAACTGTAATGCTTTCTATATTGTACCCCCTTCTTCTAAAAAGATTAGAGACTCTTGCTAATACACCAGACTTATTTTCTACTAAGACAGCAATAGTATGTCTCATACTACTTACCTCCAATAATTTGGTCTATTGGAGCTCCAGGTGGAACCATAGGCAATACATTTTCTTCTTGTTCTACTACCACATCTACCACAGCTGGACCCGGATACTCAAAGGCGCTTTTCAGAGCTGAAACTAGAGCTTCTTTTTCAGTAACTCTTATACCTTTAGCTCCAAAAGCCTTAGCCACTTCGGCAAAATTGACCTCTTTTAAGATAGTAGCAGAATACCTCTTCTTATAGAATAACTCCTGCCACTGTCTAACCATCCCAAGAGCTCTATTATTTATTACAACTACTTTCACAGGGATATTGTTTTCTACTGCAGTAGCAAGCTCTTGAATATTCATCAAGAAACTGCCATCTCCTGCTATATCTACTACAAGAGCATCTGGTCTACCAATTTTAGCTCCAATAGAAGCAGGAAAACCAAAACCCATAGTTCCTAAGCCACCAGAAGATATAAAATGTCTAGGTTTTGTATGTATATAAAATAGAGCAGACCACATTTGGTTTTGTCCCACTTCTGTCACTATAATAGTATTATCTGGAGCTACTTCAAATATCTTTTCTATAACTAACTGAGGTTTAATACTAGTTCCATCTGAATATGTAAGAGGATGACTTTCCTTAAGTTCCCTAATGTAACTCAACCAATCTTCTTCTTTCTTTTCTTGAACATACTCTATAAGAGTTTTCAGAATAATCTTTGCATCTCCAACTATAGGGACATCAACTATTACATTCTTGTTTATCTCAGCAGGGTCTATGTCTATATGAATCTTCTTAGCCTTAGTAGCAAATGTGTCAACCTTACCAGTAGTCCTATCACTAAACCTACAACCTATAGCTATAAGAAGATCACATTCCATAAGAGCATAATTTGCTGCATAGTTACCATGCATACCAGCAGACTTCAAAGACAATGGATGGTCTTGAGGAAAGCTTCCTATACCCATAAAAGTTGTTGCAACAGGTATGTTAGCCTTGGTAGCTAATTTAAAGAGTTCTTCACTTGCTCCAGAGCTTATAACTCCCCCACCAGCCAATATGCAAGGTCTTTTAGATTCATTTATAAGTCTTGCTGCTTCTTTTATCTGCCTTATATGTCCTGTGGTAGATGGTTTATAACCTCTTATGTTAATCTCTATAGAAGAGTAATCAAAGTCTGCAGTAGCTGTCTGTACATTTTTAGGTATATCTATAAGTACAGGACCAGGCCTTCCGGTCCTTGCTATATAAAAAGCCTCTTTTATAGTCTTAGCTAATTCATTAACATCTCTTACAAGATAATTATGTTTTGTTATAGGAGCAGAAATACCAGTAGTATCTGCCTCTTGAAAAGCGTCTTTCCCAATTAGGTGTGTAGCTACCTGTCCTGTAATTGCTACTATAGGGACAGAATCCATATATGCATTAGCTATCCCTGTAGTAAGGTTTGTAGCTCCAGGTCCAGAAGTAGCAAAACATACCCCCACTTTCCCAGTAGCTCTAGCATATCCATCAGCCATATGAGCTGCACCTTGTTCGTGATGAGCTAAGATATGCCTTATACCTGAATCATAAAGAGCATCATAGATATCAATCACTGCCCCTCCAGGGATTCCAAATATAACCTCTACTCCTTCGTGTTTTAGCGCTTCTATAACTATCTGAGCACCAGTTAATCTCATCGTCTATTTACCTCCATCACCGCTCCGTAAGCAGCAGAAGATACTAACTTTTGATACCTACCAAGGTATCCTTTACGTCTATGACTCTCTGGTATTCTGTAAGTTCTTTTAGAGAGTTCTTCTTTATCTACTAAGAGATTTACTTCTCGCTTATTTAGGTCTATCTCTATAAGGTCTCCATCTCGAATGTAAGCTATAGGTCCTCCTTCCCATGCCTCAGGAGATATATGCCCTATAGCTAATCCTCTGGTTGCACCTGAAAATCTGCCATCGGTAATAAGTGCAACATCCAAATCTAATCCCATTCCAACAAGAGCAGAGGTAGGAGTAAGCATCTCTTTCATTCCAGGACCACCTTTAGGTCCTTCATATCTTATTACAACCACATCTCCTTTTTCTATCTTATTGCCAAATATAGCCTTGGTAGCTTCCTCTTCACTATCAAAAACTTTAGCTTTTCCTACAAATCTATAGAGAGACTCTGCAACTCCTGATTTTTTAACCACTGCTCCGTCTGGGGCTAAACTTCCTCTAAGTATAGACAATCCACCAGTTTCTCTTATAGGATTATCTATAGGTCTTATTATATTCGAGTCTTTAATCTCAGCAGTATCTATTATCTCCCCCAATTTCTTACCGCTAACTGTAAGAGTATCTCTATCCACAAGTCCTTTTTTATTAAGCTCTTTCAAAACAGCCATAATTCCACCAGCTCTGTGAAGGTCTACTACATAGTATGGACCTACAGGACTTAAATGACAAAGATACGGAGTTCTATCTGCAATACTGTTTATCTCATCAAAGTCTAAGGCTATACCTAACTCATTAGCAATAGCTGTAAGATGTAAAATAGTATTGGTAGAGCATCCTAGAGCCATATCTAGAGTTATACCATTTAGAAAAGCTGATTTTGTTAGGATTCTATCTGGCGTAATACCTTCCTTAACAAGCTTTATTATAGTTCTTCCAGCGGATTTAGCTAATCTTATCCTTGCCGATTCTACCGCAGGAATAGTTCCATTTCCAGGGAGAGCTATTCCAATAGCTTCAGATAGACAGTTCATAGAATTCGCCGTAAACATTCCAGCACAAGAACCACATCCAGGACAGGCAGAGTATTCCAATTCTTTCAGATATTCTATACTCTTTTTACCACTACTAACAGCACCTACCGCTTCAAATATTGTAGAAAGGTCTACTCTTCTTCCGTTATAATCTCCAGGTAACATCGGTCCACCACTAACAACTATAGAAGGTATATTTACTCTAGCAAGTCCCATAATCATTCCAGGAATAATCTTGTCACAGTTTGGGATAAGCACAAGTCCATCAAATTTGTAAGCCTCAGCAAGAGATTCAATACTATCAGCAATGAGCTCCCTAGAAGGGAGAGAAAAACACATTCCACTATGATTCATAGCTATCCCATCACATATTCCTATCGTTTCACATTCGAATGGAACCCCCCCCGCTTCTCTTACACCAGCTTTTACTGCTTCTGCAATCTTCATCAGATGGATATGACCGGGTATTAACTCTGAGTAACTGTTTATAACTCCTATAAAAGGCTTATCCAGCTCTTCATCATCTATCCCCAATGCCTTTAGGAGTGATCTATGTGGAGCTCTCTCAATTCCTTTCTTTATTTCTTCACTACGCATATCACCAACTCCTTTTCGGATTATAAAAAAGCTTTCCTTCCACAGCAAACCTGCTAGGGACGGAAAGCTTTCCGCGGTACCACCCTATTTGGCTTCTTCAAGCCCACTCTTTATTCTATAACGGGAATTCCCGGGATAGGCTACTGATACTTCACCCATCCAGCTCCAAGGCGAGTTCACCTTAAACGGCTACTACTCCTCTTCACAGCCTTTCCTATATTTACTTAATATTGTTTAGAGATGATATCAAAAGAATCTATACAAGTCAAGTAAAATATCCTTTTTATCTATAGACCATATCTAAAATCATTCTTAAGGTCACTATAAAGCTTTCTATACAGAGGATACAGTTCTTCATAAACTTTTACCCAACTATTCTCTGGTTCTGTTATACTTGTTATCTTTACTATACTCTCTCCTGCATCAACAACACTAGAAAATTGTCCTGTCCCTACTGCACTTAGAAGAGCCGAACCAAAGGCAGCCCCCTCTGTAACATTTATAGTTGCAACTGGAAGCTGGAAGATGCTGGCTAATATCTTTCTCCATAAAAGACTCCTTGCTCCTCCACCTGATACCTTTACCATATCTGGTCTTACACCGAGCTCTTTCAAGATGTTAAGAGAATCATTCAATCCAAAAGATATTCCCTCTATAATGGCTCTAACAAAATGGGCTCTAGTATGATTCAAACCTATACCAAAGAAAACTCCTCTAGCAAAAGGATCTGGATAAGGACATCTCTCGCCTGTGAGATATGGGAGAAATAGGAGTCTTTCAGAACCTGGCTTTACATTCTCTGCTTCAGCAGTAAGTATTTCGTAAGGGTCTTTATCTAAAAGCTTAGAGATACTAATCTCCATCTCACCAAAGGTATCTCTATACCATCTCAGAGAACCTCCAGCAGAGAGCATAACCCCCATTATATGCCACATACCAGGGACCGCATGGCAAAATGTATGGGTCCTTAATCTTGGATCTACAAAGACTTTATCTATAGCAGAAAAAACTACACCTGAGGTGCCTAGAGTTACAGATGTATCATATGGATGAACTATACCCATTCCTACCGCCTGTGCTGCCTGATCTCCTCCGCCTCCAACTACAGGAGTCCCCTCTTTTAAACCCGTTTCCTCTGCAACTTCCTTAATAACATATCCAGTTATCTCTGGACTTTCATAACTTTTTGGTAATAGGTCTATTGAAAGTTCCATAGCTTCTATCATCTCTTTAGACCATTTTCTGTTCTTTACATCGAAAAGAGCGGTTCCTGAAGCGTCTGAGACCTCTGTTGCATATTCTCCTGTAAGCTTAAATCTTATAAAGTCTTTTGGAAGTAAGACCTTTCTTACCTTCTTAAAATTATCAGGTTCGTTTTTCTTTAACCAGATTATCTTAGGAAGCGTAAAGCCAGTAAGAACAGGGTTAGCAATCCATTCTACGACCTTATCTCCAAATCTTTCCATAATTTCTTCTACCTCTTTGTATGTACGCTGATCATTCCAGAGGATACACGGTCTTATCACATTACCTGCTTCATCTAAAAATACGGACCCATGCATCTGACCAGTAAGCCCTATCCCCTTAATTCTACTAGGTTCCACGTTTTTGATAGCTTTCTTTATTGCATTCTTAGTGGCAGACCACCATTCCTGAGGGTCTTGTTCAGTCCATCCGGGGTAAGGAGTATAAAGAGGATACTCCTCTTCCCCTTTGTTTATAACCTCTCCTTTTTCATCTATTAAGAGGACCTTGACTCCACTTGTTCCTATGTCTATCCCCATAAAAAACATAACTCTAAAAACCTCCTTCCCATGTTATATATACCCTAGCAGGATAATCACCTTCTAATGGTTTTGAAACCCCTAATCCTATCTTAAATGGCAATAGTCCATACTCTACTGTAGTAGAGAGGTTTATCTCTCCACCAATACAACTCCTTACCTTAGAAATATAAAGTTCATTTCCAGCCAAGCCAGTTTCCAGATAAAGTCTACCATTTATATCTTCAAAAAAGATCTCTCCTAGTTTTAATCCTCTATATATCTTTACAATAGGCTTATCTAGCCAGATTTTTCCAGTAAAGGCTATAGAGCCTTTATCTATCCCTGCCTCATAGCCGTGAAGAGGAAAAGTCCCTTCATCACCACCCAAGCTAAAGCTATCTGGTAGATTACTAATACCTAATGTTAACCCTAAACCAAGAGATGGCTGAAATGTTCCTGGTTTACTTATCTTCCCTTCCCAAGAGCTAATAGTCCTTACTGCACTTGTGCCTGGATTTAGGCTTAACTCTGTATAGAGTAGGGCATCTTTTCTCAAAATATAGTTATCATTCCCGTCTAAATCGCTATAGTTCCACTGCCCAAAGATACTGTAATTTACGTTATTCATAACAGTTCTAGCCAAACCAACGTAGAGGTTTTCCACATTAAAAAGAGATACTTTTAAGGGGAAAGAAAGGTATAACAGTTCTGAATCTCTATATCCATCGTAATCAACATTTAGATTTAGAGTAAGATTATACAACCTTCTAGAATAATTAAAAGAAAATGTTGGTAAGTTATTTAACAAATCATATAAGAAACCAATAGAGTAAGTATTAAATCCTAAGTAATCCTGTCCATAAGTAATAAATCCTATAGGTAGAGGCACCCAAAACCTTGGGAACATATAGTCTAAAGCTCTATAATCCTTTGCAGAATAAGAGAGTTGTTTCTCTTTTTTAATTTCAGGAATATCCTCCTTTGCTATCTCTACTTCTTTCCAGTTATTAGGTCTGTAATTCATAGAGTATAAGTCATAACCTTCATAGCTATAACCTAAAAAGACAATCTTATCATTACCAACAGTTGGTTCAAATGCGCCACCAAATAGATTAGTTATCTTGTAGAACTTTTCTTTTTCTATATCGTAGGCATAGAGGTTATAAACTCCAGACCTATCAGAAGAGAATATAATATACTTTCCATCAGCAGAAAAGACAGGAGCACTATCAGTAGCCTTATCAGAAGTCAACTGCATAAGAGTCTTCTTCTGGATATCTATCATATAAATATCTTGATATCCGCCTTCTTTCCAGATAGATAAAGCAAGAAGCTTTTTATCAGGCGAAATAGAAACACTTTTTATCTGCATATCTCTTGTAAATGACAAGAAAGTGGAAATATTTCTTGTATTTAGATTCATTATCGCTATATCTACCCTGCCAACATCTCTTTTCAAGAAAAGAACAGAATCATCTGTAAGAAAAATAGGATTATAAGCTCTAAGCCCCTTAGTAATCCTCTGCTCACTTCCAGTTCTTAAATCCAACTTATAGAGGTCTAGATAAATATTAAATATATCTGTGTAGTCGAGCTTAGAATATATTACATATCTTTTATCTAGAGATATAGCAGGTCGGCCATATATAACTCCCTTAGCTAAGAATCTATCCTTTTTAGTATCTACCTCAAATAACCTCAAACCAGGTATATAGTAGGGGTTAGAAAAAGAGTAAACTATAAAAGATCCATCAGGAGACAAAATAGGACCTGAAGTGCTATATCCCCACTTTGTAAGTCTTTCGGTAGGAGTAATAAGCTCTTTTCTTATCTCTTCTATCTGTCTTTCGTATCTTAAACCTATATAGTCTTTCCATTCCTTCCACAGAGTCTTATAGTCTATTCCTAATACCTCCTTAATAGCCAAATCTGGACCTATAAGTACGGGTAAGTAGGAACTAGTAAGCTCGCTTATCTTCTTTAGCTTATCTTGTCCATATTTCTGAGCTATATATTCGAAGATACTCCCTCCATAAAGATATACAGCAGTTCCAGAGGGCCAGCTTTCTAGAGAGCTATAGCTACTTACCTGATCAGGTTCTAATAGCTTGTTGTTCCTATACATCTCTCTGAGATACATATCAAAAAGGGTATCATTTCCCCTTCCTCCAGAAGTATAGTGAGTTTCGGCGTAAACTGTATAACCTTCAATCATCCAGTAAGGGAGTATCTGATTGGGTAAAATAATTCTTCCAAAAATATTTCTCAAAATTTTACTGGTTCCTTTTACTTGGTCTAGATGAAGTATATGCATATACTCATGAGTAATTACCAGCCTAAGCCAAGATTCAAACTTGCTTCCAATTTCTAACTCATTTGGATTTACTAACCAGATTTTTATTGATTTATCTAAAGAATTAGTTAGTCCATTAGGAAGATCACTATTATCCAAAATTATAATAGCAGTCTTATCTCCAGATGAAGGTTCTATAAATCTAGAGAGATTTCTATGAACTTCTTCTGCTATTATTCCTGCCTCTTCTGCTATATCCTCAATTCCTTCTGGATAGATAACGATAAAATGTGCAGTTTCTATAACCTTCCAGTGATAAGAGGGATTTATATATTGGGCATAAGTTAGGCTGGGAAGGATAACTAAAAAGGCTGTTACTAAGGATAAAACTCTTAGCAGTCCTTTCATCTTATGATAGCATCCTTTCTATAGACTTTAGAGCCCTTATTCTAATATCTTCAGGAACAGTAACTTTATGCTCATTCCTCTCTAGAGAATTTAACACCTTTTCTAATGTTATCTTTTTCATATTTACACAGATAGTATCTTTTCTTACGGAGAAAAATTTCTTACCTGGATTTTCCTTTTCCATCCTATAAATGATACCAGATTCCGTGCCAATAATAAACTCTTGCGCATCTACCTCTTTTACGTATCTAAGCATACCAGAGGTACTTCTTACAGCATCGGCTAACTCTGTCACTTCTGGAGGACACTCGGGATGGACAACAACTTTTGCCCTTGGATGTTCCTGCTTCATACGGATAATATCTTCTGCCTTTATCATAGCATGTATCGGACAATATCCCTGCCACAATATAAGTCTTTTCCCCGTCATCTTAGAAACATAAGTTCCAAGATATTTGTCAGGGACAAATATGATTTCACTAGAATCTAGTCTACTAACTATATCTACTGCATTTGCAGAAGTGCAACATATGTCTGATTCTCCCTTTACTTCTGCACTACTATTGACATAGCAAACAACTTTGGCATTCGGATGTTCTTTTTTTAGGTTTCTCAACTGCTCTCCAGTTATCATATCAGCCATTGGACATCCCGCAAATGGATCAGGAATTAGAACTGTCTTATCTGGAGAGAGTATATAAGCAGTTTCCGCCATAAAGTGAACTCCACAGAAGACAATCACTTTAGAGGAAAGTTTAGAAGCAGTTCTGCTGAGCTCTAAGGAATCTCCAACAAAATCAGCTATATCTTGGATCTCAGGCCTAGTATAATTATGAGCAAGGATAACTGCATCCCTTTCCCTAGCTAAAGTCTTTATCCTTTCTATAATATCTATACCATTCACAATATTCTCGCCTCCTAATTTGAATCTCTAGCTAGCCATAGCATATCCGCCAACTTGTTTTTCTTTATAAGGATAGCTCTTTGAGGGCATAACTCGTGACAACAATAACAAGAGATACACTTCTTATAATCTATAGTCATTCTATCATTAGCTTTACTAATAGCCCCTTTAGGACAACTCCTAAGACATATCTCACACTTTATACACTTAGTATCATCTATCTCTGGATAGATCTTAATAAGTCTTACCAATCTTTTCGAAAGAAAACTAAGAATAGGAGAAGATATACTTTCCATAACATTATAAACTGTCCGAACCTTTTTTACATCAGAACCAAAGAGTTCTTTTAATTCACAACCAAAGAGTTCAATATGCTCTAACGAAGATGTCCCAATCCCCATTTCTCCTGCTATCTTAGTAGTGTATATCTCATTAGGTTTATAACCTAGCATCCACCCCCCAATAGCATCTATAGCTACTCCATCATAACTCATTAGAATTCTATTGAACTTTTTAGGAACACCTCCAGAAGGCCCATCTCCTTCCATCCCTTCTATGGCGTCAACAATATTAAGTGCAGGTTTTACAGCACGAAATATCTCTACTAGAAGCCTAGAAAACTCTCTAGGGCTTGGCGCTATAGAGTGAAATTTGGATTTATTAAAGCCAGGGATAGTTCCAAAGGTATTTTTTATAGCGCATGTTATTAGAGTAAAGTTGTGCGTCTTAAGTTTTGGTAGATTTACTATGTAATCTACTTCTTTTATAATTCTGCTTAAAGGTATAGTAGGAACTATTCCATCAGGATTTTCCACCTCAATTATACCTTCTTTAGAGAAATTTACCAACTTAAATCCCATTTTCTCGGCTATAGAAAGCATCCCTGTTCTTCTATAAAGATTATCTACATTAGATAAGGCATTCCCAGGACTATCACCTACTAAAATCTCTTTTGCTCCAAGTTTTAATAAGACTTCACCTGTAGCCTCCACAACGGTAGGATGAGTGGTAACTGCATAATGAGGTTCAGCTGGCATAAGGAGATTCGGCTTTAAAAGAACTCGTTTATCCTTTACCTCTGGCTTTCCTATAAATTCGAACCCCTTAAGAAGAGTCGCTTTTATCTTTTCTTTGTCATATTCTTCACATTTCAATACCGCTACCTTAGAAGTCACTATACCCTCCCCCAAATTCCTATCTCATTGAGATCCTACAGTCTTCTGCTACACCCCCAAGTAACGTATAAGTAGTAGGAACAGTCTGAAGTATCGAGCCAGGGACTAAAGTATTTACTGGTCCGTATGCAACTAATCTAGCTATAAATCTCTGCCAAGAAATCCTTCCTCCAAGATACCCATCAAGCCAGAAGCTTCTATCCTTTGCCCCTAGTATCTGTGCTGGACCTATTGTTGCTGCCTTAGGAGGTACCCAGGACCAGTCTCCAGAAAAAGAGTGAAGAGCATTCTGCATTATCGTCATTGGATGAAGCTCTACTATTCTTGGACCTGCCTTCTTATAACTTTCTAGATCATCTCCAAACTCATAACCTAGATGTGCCTCCCAAAAGGCTATATGTCCACACCACCCTATTCCTCCATAACAAACATCTGCCCCACCTAGATCTTCTATCATCTTTCCATAATCCTTAAGCACATCAGAGGTTGGAAAGTGTATCTGTGACATAGGTGGTCTTAGGTCTTCATCTATAAGCCCCCAAAAGTTCTCCATCATTGCCCTCTGAAATGACCCTTCCCAACTAATAGGCGCGGTATTTCCGTCTTGGTCTGCATATTCATCCATATTAAAAGAGTGAACATGTTTACACGACAGTCTCATCTCGTTTATTATCCTAGCTGCTATTGGATACTGTGGCATAGGACCCACTGGAAAGATAACGACAAGTTTTCTACCAGCCTCTAGAGATTCCTTTATCCTTTTTACTATATCTAATGCAAACTCTAAATAAAACTGCTCAGGTTCTTCTATTATTCTTATCTTAAAGTCTGGGTTTGGATGATTTGGTAATTTTTCCTTTTTTATTGCCCTTACACGTTCACAAACCTCTTTGTCTCTAAATGGTAAGAACGAAGCTAACTCATAATTAAAAGAAGTCATTTTACAAGTCCTCCTTTCTTTAAGGTAAAAGTCTCTTGGGAACTATTCTTCCCCAAACTTGATACTGCCTAAAACCTTCTGCGTATAGTACCCCACATTGAACTCCTCTAAATTTTGATAAACTCTTCATAAAGTCTACATAATCTATATGATCGTGATCTCTCAGCCATACATATTGGGACTGATGACAGAGAAGCATCTTTTCTTTTGTCTCCATCTCTTCGGTAATGTCTACATATTCAGTAGGTAAAAAATTTACACCTGCTAATGTATCCATAAAAAAGATGGGAGGGATAACATTGTGAGGAGGGAATTTAGTCTTAAAATGAGGAAGGGTAGCTGTAAAACTTGCATCTATAATAAGTTTAGAGGTGTTTACATGATCTATCATATAATCCTCCGGGTAGTGCGTTATAATGATGTCTGGCTTTGTTTGTCTTATAATGTCAACTGCCACTCTTCTAGTTTCATCACTTATAAGAAGTTCCAAATCAGGAAATTCTCCAGATATAATCTCTGCTCCTATAAGTTCTGCTGACCTTTTAGCTTCTTCGGCTCTTATCTTAGATAATTCTTCGGGCGGGATGGTGAAATGTCCTTTGTCCCCTTTACACATGTGAGCCATAATTACTGTATGTCCCTGCTTTTTATACTTTGCTAAAGTTCCTGCACACAACAGTTCTAAATCATCTGGATGAGCACCAACTGCTAAAATTCTCATATTTTTATCACCTACCTTATTAATTCCTTTGATACCTAAAATTATAATACTACATATATCTCCTTGTCTATGCTATAATTAGCTACTGAAAGTATCATAAGAAAGAGGCTAAACATTGTCGGAAAGAAGTAGTCTTTTACTAGATGAAAAGGATATTTCACTTACCAATATAAAGACGATAGATGAGACGCTAAAGAAAGATATACTCAGATTAGCAATCCCTGCCACCTTAGAACAGATACTTATTATGGTAGTAGGGGTAGTCTCTACAATATTTATGGGGAGGATTGGGAAAGAAGCACTCTCTGCTGTAGGACTTATCAATATACTCACAAACTTTATACTAGCTCTATTTACAGCCCTATCTACTGGAAGTACAGTCTTAGTAGCAAGGTTAATAGGAGAGAGAAATCTAAAAGGGGCTAAAGAAGCAGTCAGACAATCGTTAATTATAGCAATCTCATCTTCTTTATTTATAACAGTCCTCTGCTATGTAACAGCAGATAAAATAATTAGCATTCTCTTCTCTCAGGCAGATAGGGAAGTTATCAGATTAGCTTTAGTCTACTTTAAAATAACTCTCTATTCCTTCCCTCTCTTACTAGTTAATACTATAGTAAGTGGAACCCTTAGAGGAGCAGGAGATACTAAGACTCCAATGAAAGTTGCTTATGCTGTCAACGTTATCAACATTCTCCTAAGCGTTATCTTAATATTTGGAATAGACACCCATTTTATGTCTATAAAACCCTTAGGACTTGTAGGAGCTGCAAGCGCAGTATCTATAGCTAGAGCTATTGGAGGAATAATTATACTTGTAGCATTATTCAGAAATAGAGTTATCCCTATGGAATTTGAAAGGGTACTTACCTTTGACTTTCATATTATAAAGAGGATGCTTAGAGTAGGCATTCCTGCTGCACTTGAACAATTTATTATGCAAGGCGGATTCTTACTCCTTCAAGTGATAATATCTGGAATGGGGACAGTAGCTATAGCTGTATATCAGATAGGTATGTCAATCAATTCTATCTCTTTTATGCCTGTATGGGGATTTTCTATGGCAGCTACAACTTTGGTGGGACAAAGCCTTGGAGCATTAAAGCCTGATCTTGCAGAGGCATACGTTAAAAGGATACTGAAGATGAGCCTAATTCTCATATGTATTTTAGGCAGTTTAAGTTTCAGCTTTTCAAGACAATTAGTATCGATATACTCATCGGATCTTGAAATCTTAAAAATTGGGAACTTTGCAATTAAGATATTATCACTTTCCCTTCCATTTCTATGCCTCGTATCGGTAATCTCTTCCTCTCTTAGAGGAGCTGGCGACATACTATATGTAACTATAACTACCTTTATAGGTATCTGGTGCTTCCGTCTTACCCTTGCTATTCTTCTAAATAGACTCTTTAACCTGAACATATATGGAGTATGGATAGCAGTATGCATCGATTTTGCCACAAGAGGATTACTCTATCTAGCTAGATTTAGAAGAGGCAAATGGAAAAATGCAATAGTCTAAAATTTAATCCCACCTTATAGACTTTATATCTTTCAAATTTTGTATCTCACTCAACATAGAGGAAGGTTCAAACTTTTCAGGAGAGGCAACTTGCAGAGTTATATCTGCAACATCATCTGCTATTTGAAGTTTTATATCTACTATGTCTACATTATAAGAGCCAAGGACTTTACCTATATCTCCAATAAGCCCTGGTCTATTCTGAGCCCTTATGTTAAGGATCTTCCCTCTCCCATGACCAAGAACTCTACCTTCTACAGATTTTAAAAAGACCAATATTACATAAACAGCTAATGTAGAAATAATCGCAGGGAAATATTTCCCTGCCCCTATAGCTACACCGACCCCTCCCATAAACCACATACTTACCGCAGTGGTAATACCTCTTACTATATGTTGCCCTTCCCTAAAGACTACTATACCACCTAATACTCCGAGGCTAGAAACAATCTGTGCTGCGATTCTGCCGGGGTCTGAACCGGGTAAAGTAGTAGATACTATAGTGATAAGTGTAGATCCAAGACAAATAATAATATAAGTCCTTAACCCAGCTGGTTTGTTAACTGTTTCTCTTTCCCAGCCTATTATACCTCCAAGGAGGATAGCCAGTATAAATTTCAAGATAACTTCTATATAATCCAAAATCTATTTCCCTCCTTACAGACTATTATTCTAGATACCTTGGGTAAATTAAATTTAGCATACTTCTAACTGATATTCAAGCTAAAGACAGCTTTATATTTAGATTCCATCAACCAATTAATACAACGGTTACAAAATAATCACAGATCGATAAACTGTTGTGTTTTTGGTATCTTTATTATATAATTAGTAAAAAATTAGAGGGGAGGGATTTTAAATGAATAAATTGTTTAAGGTGCTTGGAGCTATCCTTGTAGTATCTTTAGTTGTTTCTCTAGTTCTCAATAGTGCATCTGCCCAGAGTAAAAATGTTCTCGACACATTAAAGGGGCAGAAAAATTGCTCAGTCTTTTTAAAAGCTGTTGAGATAGCGGGTCTTACTGACACTCTAACCGGCGAGGGTCCAATCACTGTCTTAGTTCCAACTGATGATGCTGCGGAAGACTTAAAGTCCGCTATAGATGAAGGGGATACAGATAAAGTCTATAGTATTGTCAGCTGTCATATAATTTCAACAGAAGGGCTCTCTGCCAATGATCTAGTTGAAAGTGGGGAAGTCTATACCGATGGAGGAACTATCAGCGTTAAGAAGGAGGGTAAGGACGTTATAATCAATGACACGATAAAGATTACAAAAGCAGATATAAAGGCAAGTAATGGGATAATTCACCTAATAAATGGAGTAATTATGCCCTCCGAGGAAGAAGTATCTGAAGAAGAGCTATTTGAGGAAGAAACTACCGAGGAGGAAGAGAGTAGCGACTAGAAAGAGTCGCAAAAGGGATGTGCAATGCACATCCCTTTTTTATCCTCTATCACTTTAAGGTAATTATCTAATGGTACATAAGATTAAAACCAAAACTGATTTATGTTAATATATCTCTGTGGAGGATCATCTTTATGCAAGTTACCACTTTTACAGGGGAAGGAGCAACATATAGATTTCGTCAGGGTTTTGAGGCAATAACTGGTGTCGCCGCTCATGAAGCACTAAACATTAGGGTATTTAAAAGATACGCCATAAATACAAATAAAGAGATTGTAGATACAGAGATAAAGGTAAAATTTTCTATAGACCCTGTAACAAAAAGATTAGTAGTAGTTGGAGGAGAATCTCAGGCAAAGTTCAAGACTAAGAATGAGAGAAAATATTCAGAAATCTTATCTAGAGATCCTGAAGAGATAAAAGAAGAAATCCGTAAATTAATAGAAGAAGAGAGAATCCTTGAGAATACAGCAAGTTATGATAACCCTTTTATAAATGAAAGACTAAGTATAATAAGAAGAAAGATAAATAGTTTAAGACTAGAGGCATTAATAAAAGGTATAATAGTAGATATTATTGTCTAAGTGCTATTTCTAAAAGCTATAAGTCTATTCCAATCTTCTTCAGTGATAGGTCTATCAAAGCTTCTTAGTTGACTTATCTTAAATCCATGTTTTTGTGCCAGTTCTCTAAAATAATTTATCCCTTCTATTGTAAGGTCACTCCCTAGACTCATATCTGAATAGTTCTTCTCTAGTGCCAACATCATAGTCTCAGCCATACAGGCATAAACTAATCCTTTTTCAAAACCAAAATACCATCCTAAAGATGGCCTACCAGGTACTTCTACTATACCACCGTCAATCACTAATACATCTGGTCTTAATTCTCTTATTGAGGGACTTACATTAGGTGGTCTAGATATATCACATATAATTGCACCAAATTTTACCTTTTTAGGATCTATAAGTTCTTTAGGGCTGTTAGTTGCTGTAACAATTATATCAGAATTTGATACAGCTAACGAAAGGTCTGTAGTTATCTCTATATAACCTTTATCTACTAATAGGTCTAGTATCTTTTCCCAACTATCCAAGTCTTCAATTGAAGGTATATCTAATGTTAACAAATAATCTCCAATAGTTCCATCTTTAGGAATCCACCCTTTCTTCATAAGGTTAGCTATATTCATACATAAGTCTATTCCTACTTTTTTTAGCCTTCTCATACTTGATTTTGGATGAGCAGGATTCCCAACTAAGATGACTCTGGAGACCTCCTCTCCCAAGAGTATTGCTAGAGCTCTTCCTATAGAGCCAGTTGCTCCTATAACACTGGCGGTAGCTTTACTTAGACTAATTTCTAATCTTGTAGAAGCTAATTTTAACGCTTCAATACTAGCAGCTACTGTATAACTATTACCTGTAGTCAGAGGAACATACTTACCTCTAATCAATGTTCCGCCCCTTGTTACCACAGATGTATATGCCCCTAATCCTACTATATTAGCTCCTCTACTAACAGCAAGAGTAATAGCATCTCCTACAATTTCTAGCATTTTATCTTGAGGTGTCTCTATCATCTGTTTTGCAGTATATGGTATATTAACAAACTCTCCATAAGCAGTAGCACCAAAATTTGAGATCACTCTAACATTTCCTATCACAAAAGGCTTTATAAGTTCTTTTCCAATTTCTGATAAAACAGCTATCTTCTCTTCTGGTAGCACAGAGAGGGTTGGGTCAAATTCAGAGTAATTAATAAGATTGAGAGGATGAACTAAAAAAGCAAATCGACCATCTTCTTCAGAAGGAGAAATATCATTCCATGATTCCTTTTTAATAATGCCTAAATCATAGGTTATAGATTCCTCCTTATTTATACCAAGAATTGGTCGTATAACCTCGGGAGTATTCATCTTGTCTAAAATGGTAAAGACATCTCTAAGTACTTCTATAACTCTTTGACATTCATCCCACTCAGTTATAAAAGAAGGCTCTAATCTAATTACTTTATTATTCTTTAAAGTAGGAGCCAGTCTTATTTTCTTTTCGTTTAGTAGATAACTAATTACTAAAGGAATTAGATTCTCCTGCTCAGAAAGAACACTTAATATACTTTGAGGATAAATCCTCCTATCCATCTCCAATTCTATCCCTAATAAATAGCCTTTACCTCTAACATCTTTTATAAGATTAGGAAACTCTTTTTTTAGCTCCAATAATTCTTTGAATAATCTCTCCCCGTTTTCTCTTATCTTACTTATCAATCTTTTATTATCTCTTGTCAATATATCTAAGACTTTATCTGCTATTAGACTAGCTACATTGTTTCCTGCAAAAGTAGAAAAGTTAACTAGGTCAAATCCCTCTGGATAAATTTCTTTTCTAACAAGACAAGCACTAATAGGATATATACCTCCTCCTAAAACTTTACCCACAAGTAGTATATCTGGTTCTATACTTTCTTCTTCACACAAAAAGAGAAAACCTGTACGTCCTAAACCTGTCTGTATCTCATCTACTATAAAAGCTATATTATATTTACGACACAATTCTATAGCTTTAGAGAGGTATCCGTAAGGTGGAGGGATTATACCACCCTCGCCTTGGATAGGTTCAACTATAAAACCAGCATACTTATCAGCATTTTCTTCCAGTTCTCTATTTAAAGCGTCTATATCTCCATAAGGGACATAAGTAAAAATTTCACTTTGTATACCGTGGTATCCACCCTTAGCAACTATTATTCTCTTTCTGCCAGTCGATGCAGAAACTATCTTTATAGCTATCTCGACTGCTTCTGTGCCAGAATTAGCAAATACTACATAGCTAAGTCCATTAGGAGCTAGGCTAATTAATCTTTCGGCTACACTTTCTTGATATTTAGAAATTGATGCTTGAGCTATACTAGGTATATCATCTTTTTTTATCTTATCTAAAACTTCCCATATCTCAGGATAATTAAAGCCAAATGGAAGAGCTCCAAACGATGATATAAAATCTAAGTAGCAAATTCCTTCTTCATCATATAGATAATTACCTCTACCACGTATAAACACTTTATCTAGTTTCATTAATCTGAGCATTCTATTTAGGTATGGATTAATACTGTTCAAATCTACTTCCTCCTAAAATTTTTAGTTCTAATCTATTCTATCAAAAATAACTCTTCTATACAAACAGTGATATTATGGTATAATGGATTACAAATGAAAGTTAGTGTCATCATTCCAACTAGGAATAGAGAAAAAATTGTCTATAAGTGTATAAAATATATCTTAAGGCAAGATTATTCTCCTTATGAGATATTAGTCATAGATGACGGAAGTAAAGATAATACAGAGAAGGTCCTCAAGGAATTCCTTTCCTATGAAAATTTTAGATATATACCTCTCTCGGAGAGAAAGGGTCCGGCTTTCTGCAGAAATCTCGGAGTAAGAGAGAGTAATGGTAATCTGATTATCTTTATAGATAGCGATATATTTGTTCGATCAGACTTTATAAGTAACCATGTCAGAGCGCATAGAAACCACACAGAGGAGATAGTAGCTGTTGGTCCTGTTATAGCTATATCTGAAATAGACCAAGAATTATCTTATAAGGGTTCTATATTAGATTTTTCTAACGCCTATTTTGCCTCAGGAAATGCTTCAATATTAAGGGATACATTTATAAAAGTTGGTGGCTTTGATGAGGTTTTCAATGTCTACGGCTGGGAAGATATAGATTTTGGATTAAAACTCAAGGCTTCTGGTGTAAAATCTATTAAGGTATCAGAGGCAATAGGGTATCACTATCAGCCATTGCCCGACGAGAATAGCCTCAAATTTCTCATAGAAAAAGAAAAAGAACGGGCTAAGAGTGCTATCTACCTATATAGGAAATATCCTACAGTAGAGGTAAAGCTTATGATTCAAGATACTCTATTTCATAAAGCTTTGAATCAAATTCTTACTGGATTTGGCTATATAAATGAAAAAAGAATGATAGATATCTTAAAATCTAAAAAGAGTTTTAACCACAAAAGATTCTTTCTAACTGTCTTTCTTACTAGAATGTATCTAGAAGCGTTAAATAGAGAGATGAAAGTAATTAAATAGCTGGAGCAAGTATTTACTTGCCCCAGCATATCTTATTAACTTTCTCCTTCCTCTTGTCCCTTTAGATAATCTATACTCCACTGAGCACTTTCTGCCAGGTCACTATCTGGATACTTATTAATTACTTCTTGATAAGCCTCTATTGCCTTTTTGTAGTCTCCAAGGTATTCATAGGAAGAAGCTATATCATACATAGCATCGTCTGCCCATTCGCTTTCAGGATACTTTTCTAAGAATGCCTTATATTCCTCTATAGCCTTTTCATAATCTCCTTCCCAGTATATTCCACGGATACGATCATACTCAGCTTGGTCTTCCGGGACCTCTTCTGTAGTTTCTTCTGCCACCTCTGTTGTAGTCTCTTCTGCTACTTCTGTTGTAGTTTCCTCTGTTTTAGTCTCTTCCAAAGTAGCTACTTGCTCAGTAGGCTGTTCAGTAGGTGTCCTTCTAACAGAGATAGCAACTACTATACCTACTATTACCAATGCAACTACTATATAAGGAAGCCACTTCTTAACATTAACTTTTTCCATAGTTTATCCCTCCTTTAACCTTACTATCCTTCACAAGAAAAATATGAAAAAACTCTTATAATTGTTCGAATCTAAGGGCAAATAGGGTATAATTATTTAAAAAGTAAGGAGGTAGAATCTAATGAGTAAAAATTATTTATTAGAAGAGATATTAGAAATAGCTGTAAAAATTGAAGAAGATGGGGTTACTTTTTATAAGAATCTAGCTAATAGAACAAAAAATAAGGAAGCCAAAGAAATTTATAACTATCTAGCAGGAGAAGAAAAAGAACACATAGAAGTATTTAAGTCCATATATAAAGAACTAACTGGAAAAAGATTTGAGAAAGCCTTTTCTGAAGAGGAAGCCAATCTATACATTCATTCATTAGTAGAGAATAGGATCTTCAAAAATTCGGAGGAAATAGATAATTTTATCAAATCCATAAAAGATGAACTAGAAGTATTAGACTTAGCCATTCAAATAGAGAAAGATACCATCCTTTATTATTATGAAATTTTAGAGGGTTTAGAGGATAAAGAGAGGAATCTAGTAAAAGAACTTATAAATCAAGAAAAAACACATGTCTACAGACTAAATAATCTTAAAAATATACTAAGGGGCTAGAACTACAGCCCCTTAGTATCTCTATAATTCGGGATTGGGAACCTTCTTCCAGTCTTCTAAAAATCTCTTCAATCCTATATCTGTAAGTGGATGATGGAAAAGCTGTTCTAAGACTTTAAATGGGGCGGTAACTATATGTGCTCCTAATCTTGCAGCCTGTAGAATATGGATAGGGTGTCTTACACTAGCCACAATTATCTCTGTCTTATAGCCATAGTTATTGAATATCGTAAGGATATCTTCTACTACCTGCATACCCTCTGTTGATATATCATCCCATCTACCAATAAATGGACTTACATAATTGGCTCCAGCTTTAGCTGCTATAAGAGCCTGAGTAGGCGAGAATGTAAGAGTAACATTCGTCTTTACACCTCTACCAGAAAGTTCCTTAACAGCCATAATACCTTCAGTAGTCATAGGAATTTTTACAACAACATTAGGAGATAGACTGGCTAGCTTTATAGCTTCTTTGATCATCCCCTCGGCATCGGTACTTATAACCTCTAAATTTACAGGTCCATCAACAATTTTCAATATTTCTGTTACAACTTCTCTAAATGGTTTATTCTCTCTAGATATTATAGTAGGATTAGTGGTAACCCCATCTAGTAATCCCCACTTCTTTATCTGTTTTATCTCTTCTATATTAGCGGTATCAGCAAAGAACTTCATATATATCACCCTCCTAAATATGCCTTTTTAACTGCTTCATTATTGAGTAATTCTTTTCCTGTACCCTCCATAACCACTCTACCCGTTTCAATAACATATGCCCTATGAGCAATCTGAAGAGCCATATAGGCATTTTGTTCAACAAGAAGTATAGTAACTCCCTGCCTATTTATCTCTTGAATGGTTTCAAAGATATTTAAAACTAGTAAAGGTGCTAATCCTAAAGAGGGCTCATCTAACAGCATTACCTTTGGCTTTCCCATAAGAGCCCTTGATATAGCAAGCATCTGTTGTTCTCCACCACTTAAAGTTCCTGCCTTCTGTTTCTGTCTCTCTTTAAGTCTGGGAAAGAGTGTAAATACCCACTCTAGATCCTTAGATATATCATCTTTTCTTAGGTAAGCCCCCATAAGGAGATTCTCCATAACTGTAAGATTACCAAAAACCCTTCTACCTTCAGGAACCTGCAGGATACCTAAGCTGGCAATCTCATGAGGAGCCATCTTAGTCAAATCGTGATCATTAAAGATAATTCTACCCTTCCTAGGTCTTAGAAGACCCGATATTGTCCTTAATGTAGTAGTCTTCCCTGCCCCATTTGCTCCTATAAGAGTAACAATCTCTCCATCATTCACAGTCAGTGATACTTCCTTTAGAGCTCTTATAACTCCATAATAGACATCAATTCCTTCTACCCTTAACATTATCTAGTCACTCCTGTAAATTGAAAGTTATTAACCTTCAAGGCAGGAACTAAAGTAGGATAAATAAAATGTTCACCTGACCTGAAAAGTTCTTTCCCTATAAGTTCTGTAGAGCTTAGAGCTTCCAAGATACTCTGAGTAAATCGCATATTTTTTACCGGAGTAGTTATTTCTCCATCTTCTATCAAAAATGTCCCATCTCTAGTCATACCAGTAATTACTGTCTTAATAGGGTCCACTATATTTGTATAATGGAATCTTGTAACTAAGATTCCTCTCTTAGTTGAAGCTATCATTTCTTCTAGTGAGCTTTCTCCTGGTAATAGTGTAAGATTAAAAGGAATTGGCCCATCTGTATTTGGTTGTGGTAAACCATTACCAGTTGACTCCTTTCCCATTTTCTTGGCATATTTAAAATCATATACTAAATTCTTAGCAACACCTTTATCTATAAGAACTACGTCTCTTCTTGGAAGACCTTCAAAATCGAAAAGAAAACCTATAGCTCTAGTATGAGAGGGATAATCCCATATAGATATCATCTCGGAAGTGATCTTTTCTCCAATCTTTCCAACTAAAAAGCTTCTCCCTTCAGCAAACTGTTTTGCACCAAAACCCATCAAACCTAGAAAAGAGACGAGGGTACCTACTGCCTGTGGTTCCAAAACTACCGTATAATATCCTGGTGATAGTTCTACAGGGTTGCGTCCCATTCTAGCTTTATCACTAGCAACCTTAGCAAGGGAGATAAAGTCTATATCCTCTAAATTCTTCTCCATACTATATACATAACCACTTGAATCACCATCTTGTACTACCGCCTCTAAAGATACTGTAAACAGTCTATCCTCTAAAGCTATACCATTCGAATTAGCTATAGCTATTGTAGTATCACTTATTTCTAAAGCTCCAGAAGCATTTAGATTACTAGTAGCATCAATAAACTCTTTAACCTTTTGAGCCAAAACTTCCGGTTTAATGTCTCTAATTTGATAATCTTGCCTCTCTATATTTACAGCAGCAGGGGTTGGAAGCCCAGGATAATCTGGGTCAGGGGGAGTTATTTTAGCTATTTCAATAGCTCTTTCTAGAGCAGAATCTAAAGTGTCCTTTGAAAGCTGATTTACTGATATCTTCCCATTCTTCCCATTAAGAACAACCCTTATTGACAATTCCATATCGTCCACTGAAACATTTTGATGTATATAAGAATTGGCAAATCTAGTAAGTATCCGTCTATTAGAAATCAAAAAACACTCTGTATCGATCCCTTTAGCTTTATCTATAACATAACTTAATGAGTCAAGATACATTTATCTCACCCCCACCCTTACATTTCTAAATCTAGCAGGACTTGTCCCATGGCCTACATGGGCTAACTGACCTGGCTGTCCTTTTCCACAGTTAGGGACACCCCATATTTTCCACTCGCTAGAACCACAGACTGCATCTAAAGATCCCCAAAATTCTGGAGTAATCCCAGTATAATTAGGATTTTTCAAAATCCTTGTTAGTTTTCCATTCTTAATTTCCCATGCTATCTCCAAACCAAATTGGAAATTAAGCCTTCTATCATCTATAGACCAACTTTTATTAGTGCTCATAAAGATTCCTTCATCTGTATCTTTTATAAGATCCTCCAAAGTTCCTGTTCCTGGTTCAAGATTAATATTAGTCATTCTGATAATAGGAATATTTCTCCACCCATCTGCTCTACAGGTACCATTAGAAGTTTCACCTAGTATATAAGATGTCTCTCTATTAGTCAGAAAGCCAACCAAGATACCATCCCTAACTATATCAACTCTCTGTGCAGGAATCCCTTCATCATCAAATCCGAAGGATCCTAGACCACCAGGAAGAGTAGCATCTGCAGTAATATTCATAATCTTAGAACCATATTTAAGTCTACCTTTATCATTTATAGATATAAAACTTGTCCCTGCATAACTAGCCTCCATACCCAGAATCCTATCTAATTCTATTGGATGCCCAATAGATTCATGAACCTGTAGAGCAACCTGAGAGCCATCAAGTATTAAGGTTGTAATCGTAGATGGACATTCTGGAGCATCTAAGAGGGCACTTGCTTCTTCTGCTATCCTCTGCGCATTATCTAATAGTTTTATCTCTTCTATCAACTCGTAGCCTCTAGTTTCATATTGTCCACCAAAAGAATTAGGGTAACTCCTCCTCTGCACGTCTCCTTCTCTTATTCCATAGGCAGATATACCACCGCCACTTTCAATTATATGCTGAAAGATCTCTGTTCCTTCGCTATTTACAAAGAGTTTCTCAGTCTCCCAAAAGTCCATACTACCTTCAGCTATTTTCACATCTTTAACCCTAGTCATAATTCTAGTAGCTTCAATAAGTATACTTACCTTTTTATCTAAGGGGACCTCAAAAGGATTTATCTTAACCGGATTTCTCCAAGTAGCTATTATTTTCTTAGCAGTAGAAAGCTCCACATTCCTCTTCTTAGTCAAACTGCTGGCTAAAGCAATCTTCACAGCTTTTTGGGCAGTTTCTATGATATTACTTTTATCTAAAAAGGATGTTCCTGCAAAACCCCAAGAACCATTAGCAATAACTCTTATACCTATCCCTTCTTCTACCCGATCTATTAGTTCCTCCACTAATTCATTCTTTACAGTTATTCCCTGTCGTCTACTTTTAATAACTCTTACTTCACAGAAGGTCGCCCCATATTCAAGGGCAGTATTTAGAGCCATATACGCTATATCCCTCATATTTTTACTCCTCAAAATAAAGATTATAAAGTCTTGCTAAACCAATCTAAAACATTATCAATCACTTGCTTCTCCCAAATAACAGAATTAAATGTATGATCTGCACCTTCTAGAACTAGTAGCTTAGTCTCAGCATTTCTTTCTTTTAGAGCATTATGATAGGTATAAGCCGCATCTACCGGGACTAATTCATCTTTAGAGCCATGAATAATAAGAACAGGACCACTAAAGTTTTTAATCTTATCAACAGGGGAAATATTTGGTAGTTCCTCTATAAATCTTATACCAAGCTGCCAACCAAGATAATCTACAAAACCATCGGACCTTAACTTATCCTCAGGATACTGAGTTCTTATCCTGTCTGCTAAAGATACTAAACTTGATACTGCAGAAAGAAGGACTACTGACTTTATGTCGCTTCTACTTCCCGCTACATAACTAGCAATACCACCACCCATACTCAAACCTAAAATCCCTATCCTATAGGGATCTATGTAAGCTTGCTGTTTCAAAAAATCTACGGCAGTAAATGCATCCTCTACCTCTCCTGTAAAAGTCATCTCTATAAATTCTCCTTCACTATCTCCAGAACCATAAAAATCAAATCTTAGGACGTTTATTCCAGAGGAATCTAATTTTCTTCCTATCTTCACAAAGATACGATGTGGTTCAATCTTATTACCCGTAAAACCGTGAAAAAGTATGACACCAGGTCTTTTTTCTCTAGAGTCAGCAATATGCATTATTCCTACAAGTCTATGGCCTTCTCTTCCAAAAACAACCGGAACTTCCATATTCTTACCATCCCCTCTCATAATAAAATAATTTACTAATAGAATAGCATAATAAGATTAAAAAATGCAAACTTAAGAATGGTTTCCAGGAAAATCAAAGACCTACCCCCCATCTAATTAAAATAATGTCTAAATTACAATTACAGAGTCACTACTTAAGTATATTTCTTATATCCTCTTCTGGCTCAGAGATAAGTCTTAAATTATATTCACTCTGTAATACTTTTAATATATCTTCATTCACCCAAGCTGGAAGTATTGGACCGATATAGATTCCCTTAATCCCTAAAGCTAAAAGACTCCAAAGGATAGCCACTGCTTTCTGCTCCATCCAGCTTAATATAAGAGTAAGAGGTAATTCGTTTATACTAACCCCAAAAAGACTGCTTAATGCCTCAGCCAATTCTACAGCTACTATAGCATCATTACACTGCCCTAGGTCTATAATTCTAGGTATACCTTCTATCTCTCCTAGGTCTAAATCGTTTATCCTAAACTTCCCACAGGCAAGTGTAAGGATCACCGTATCTCTCGGAAGTTTCTCTACAAATTCTCTATAGTACTGACTCTTCCTAAGAGGCGCATCACAACCACCTACTAAGAAGAAATGCTTTATTTTTCCAGTATCTACCAAAGTTTTAATCTTCTCTGCTAAAGAGAGTATTACAGACTTAGAAAATCCGGTAACCAAATACTGTCCCTCAGGTTCATCGTCTAAGTCTGGAAGAGTTTTTGCCTTCTCTATAACAGGTGTAAAGTCATATCCATCTATGTGTTTAACTCCAGGTAAACCAGTTGTTCCAGTTGTAAACATCCTATCTCTATAACTCTCTTGAGGAATTAAGACACAGTTAGATGTTCCAAGGATGGCTACTGGATATTTGGCAAACAGCTGTTTTTGATCATACCAAGCCTTACCTAAATTACCAACTAGATGAGGATACTTCTTTAAGCCTGGATATCCATGAGCTGGTAAAAGTTCAGAATGAGTATATACATTTATACCAGTACCTTCTGTCTGTTTTAAAAGCTCTTCCAAAGCCTTAAGACCATGTCCAGTAGCAATTATGCCTTTCCCCTTCACTGTCCACGTCCTTACCTTAGTAGGTACAGGTTCTCCATACTTCTCTATGTGTGCAGTCTTTAAAAGCTTCATCGTTTTTATATTCATCATACCAGCTCTTAAAGCTAGCGAGACAAATTTTTCAGGGTCAAAATTGACATTGGTAAGTGTTGAATAAAATGCTTCCGATAGAAAGGCATCTACCTCTTTGTCTGTATAACCAAGTTCTCTAGCATGATATAGATATGCGGTTATACCCTTTATTGCAAAGAGAAGATTATCCTGTAACCTAGCAACAGTTGGAACCTTACCACAGGTTCCTCTAACTGTACATCCAGAGCCATTTACTGTCCAAGAGCATTGATAACAGAACATATCCAATCTTTCTTTTTCACTCATTTTCATAACCTCCATTCACTAATTTAATTAATTTACTTAAGATTATAAATTATCTAAAATATAAAGGCAAGGAAAAGACGAATCTATAAATGATGAAAAGGACTTAAATACTAGTCAGCTAAGTTCAAACCTAAATCAATAAGAATTTTCTTTAATTCTTCCCGCTTCTCTGGTTTGATCTCCTTAACGGGTCTTATAGCTGAACCGAGATCAAATCCTATCAATCTTAAAGCTTCTTTAATAACTACAGGAAAAGTCCCCAAATCAAAGGCTATTCTAAGAGGAGCTAGTTTATACTGTGCCTCTAGGGCAGACTTCAGGTCCCCTTTCTTGAAATACTCATATATGCTAACAACTAACATAGGCACAACATTAGCAGTAGCAGCAATAGCTCCCGTCCCTCCATAAACTAAGGTTCCAAGAATAAGTGTATCCCTTCCTGCCAATACTTGAAAACCTTTATGAGACAAAAGTCTGATATACTCTGCTGTCAGGGTTAAATCTCCGCTACTGTCTTTAATACCAACAATATTATCCACTTCAGCTAATCTACTCACAAGTCTAACTGATAAAGATACATTTGTCCTAGAAGGATTGGCATAAAGAAGAATAGGAATAGAAACAGAATTAGCTATTTCCAAATAGTACTCATATAATTCATCTTCGTCTGGCTTTATAAAATACGGAGTTATAGCCGATAATGCCTGTGCACCAGCTTTTTCTGCCATCTGAGCTAATTTTACTGCCTCCCTTGTAGTTACCGCACCTACCCCTGCATATACAGGTACGCGCCCATTCACTTCATCTATAGCAATCTCTAAGACTTTTTGTTTTTCTTCTAATGTTAATGCATAAAATTCTCCCTGACTACCATTTATAAATAGACCATGAACTCCATTTTCTATAAGATAATTGATAAGCCTTCTAAAAGAAGACTCTCTTAGATTTCCTCTCTCATCTACAGGGCTAACTACTGCTGGTATTATTCCTTCTGCCTTAAACATTTGAGCTTAAGTATTTAAAAATAAAAATGGCTCCCCGGGTAGGACTCGAACCTACAACCAACCGGTTAACAGCCGGCCGCTCTGCCTGTTGAGCTACCGAGGAACACGATAATATTATATGGCATTTTACAAATTAGTCAAGGGGGTTAGGATTTCCACCAGATTACTTCTAATAATACCCCATCTGGTCCATAGAAATAACCATATTTACCTTCGGGAAATTCTAAGGGTCCCAGAATAAATTCTATACCCTTTGACTTCAAATATTCGTATATTTTATCCATATCTTCCACCAAAAAGGCGATGTGCTCTACTCCACCCTTCTTTCGATTCTCCCAATCTGCCTTTTCTCCCTTATTAGGTCTTTCATCAGGGGCAATTAACTCTAACATAGTATTACCCATGTTTAAAAATACAATCCTAGCCTTCTCCTTCTCGTCATAAAAATCCTTTACAATATTAAATCCCAAAACGTCTCTATAGAACTTGAGATTTTCGTCAACATCACTAACTATTATAGATATATGGTCCAATCCTTTTATAAACATAGAAACCTCCTTGAGCTCAGCCTTAATTAATGATTATATTTTAAAGGAATCTATTTAAAAGTCAATCATCTAAATAATCTAAAAGTATTAGAGAAATTCTTAGCCCAATGCAATTTGCATTTTATGTAAGATTATGTTAAAATATCTCTAAAAGATATAAAGAAAGGAGCTGAAAAGTGGGCTTAGTCCCACTTTTTATATATGGAGACTAGAGAGGATATAATCTCTTTGGTAGAAAAAGAAATAGGAAAAGTTATAGAAAATATGGGATATGAACTTGTAGACGTTGAGTATGGTAAAGAAAGAGGAATATGGGTCCTTCGACTCTTTGTAGATAGAGCCGAAGGAGGTATAACTTTGAATGAGTGTGAAAGTATAAGTCATGTTGTTAGTCTGCTACTTGATGAGTTAGACCCTATTCCTCACTCATATAACCTGGAGGTTTTTTCTCCAGGTCTAGATAGAGTACTAAAAAAGCCAAAGGACTTTGCAAGATATGTCGGGCATAAAGTTCAATTTAGACTAAAGAATCCTATTAAGGGCTCAAGAAATATGAAAGCTACTATTAGAGAAGTGGTTAGTAGCGCAGTTATAGTTGAAAGGGAAAGAGAAATATTCTCTATCCCATTTGATAATATTCTAAAAGCTAAATTAGAGGTAGAATTATGAGCGATAACCTCTTACTAATGTTAAAACAGATAGAGAAAGAAAAAGGTATCCCTATAGAATCTTTATTCTCCTTTTTAGAAACTGCACTGCTTTCTGCCTATAGGAAGCAGTATGGGACTACTCAAAACGTCTCTATAGCTATAGATAGGAATAATGGAGAAATTCATATATATGCAAAGAAAAAGGTAGTTGAAGATGTAAATAATAGTGCTACAGAGATAAGTCTTGAGGAAGCATTAAAGATAAACCCTGAAGTAAAGATAGGAGATGTAATAGATATAGAGATAGTCCCCTCCGCTAGTTTTGGAAGATTTGCATATCAAACCGCAAAACAGGTCATTACACAGAAACTGGAAGAGGCAGAGAGAATCATATTATATGAAGAGTTCTTAAAAAAGATAGGAGATATAGTAAGAGGAACAATATATAGGATAGATAAAAAGGGTGTTTACTTAGACCTAGGAAGGGTAGAGGGAGTAATTCCTCCTTATGAGCAGGTCCAAACAGAGAATTACAAGGTAGGGGATAAACTTTACGTCTATGTAGTGAAGGTAATTAAGACTTCTCTAGGTCCAGAAGTTACCTGTTCCAGGACTCATCCTAATTTAGTAAAAAAACTATTTGAATTAGAAATACCTGAAATTCAAAATGGTTTAGTAGTTATAAAAGGAATAGCCAGGGAAGCAGGGACTAGGACGAAAATAGCGGTAGCTTCAAATGATAGTAGTATAGACCCAGTAGGAACTTGTATTGGTGCCAAAGGAGTTAGGATTCAACCTATAGTTAGAGAACTAAAGAGGGAAAAGATAGATGTAATTGCCTGGAGTGATGATCCACTAACATATGTGGGGAACGCATTAAATCCTGCGATTGTCTTGAGGGTTGAACAGATAGGAGAGAGAAGTGCCAGGGTAATTGTAACTAAGGACCAGCTATCTATAGCTATAGGAAAGGAAGGACAGAATGTCAGGTTAGCAGCTAAACTTACCGGTTGGAAAATAGACATAAGGACAGAGGAAGAGTGCGCCAGTGAATCGCAGGAAGATAGAACGCTTGTGTATAGTATGCAGGAAGAAGAAAAATAAGGAGGAACTTATCAGGATCGTTAAAACTCCGGAGGGTCTAATAAAAATAGACCCTTTAAAGAAGCTCCCTGGTAGAGGAGCATATATATGTAGTACAATAGATTGTGTAAATAAGTTGAAGAAGGAAAACTCCTTAATACATGCTCTTAAAGTCAAGATAACTAGAGAACAGCTAGCTGAGATAAAGAAGGAGTTGGAGAGTCTTCTTGAAAGAGGAGATGTTAAAGGTGAGAGTTTATGAATTGGCAAAAAAGTTGGGAATTAGTAGCCATGAACTATTAGAAATATTAGAGGATTTGGGGGTAGAAGTAAAATCGCATTTTAGTAAGATAGATGAAGAAGTTGCAGATACTATAGAAAGTCTAATAAAACCTTCCTCTAGCACAGAAGAAGAAGTAGAAGTTAATATGGAACCAGGAAAAATAAGCAAAGAAGAGGCAAAAGAAATGGAAAAATCTACGAGCACAATGGAGGAGGAAAAGAGAAAAGTAGAACCTGAAATCAAAAAGATTCAGATTCCAATAAGTGCTACTGTAAGAGAGGTCTCTGAGCTTTTTAATCTTCCTGTAAGTCAGATAATTATGACCCTAATGAATATGGGTATTTTAGCTAATATAAACAAGGAACTAGATCAAGCTACAATTTTAAAGTTAGCAGAGACATTTAATATACCTGTAGAGACTAAGCAACCTCAAAAGGCTAAGTTAGCTGGTAAAATAAAGATACACACTACAGAAGGTGACCCTAGAGCACCTATAGTTACTGTTTTAGGGCATGTAGACCATGGGAAGACAACACTATTAGATGCAATAAGAAAGACTAATGTTACTGCCACTGAAGCAGGAGGTATTACTCAGCATATAGGTGCTTATCAGGTAGAGATAAATGGTAGAAAGATAACGTTTATAGATACGCCTGGACATGAGGCATTCACTGCATTAAGAGCTAGAGGAGCTAGAGTTACAGATATAGCAATACTGGTAGTAGCTGCAGACGACGGAGTTATGCCTCAGACTATAGAAGCTATAGATCATGCTAAGGCGGCAGAAGTCCCAATTATTGTCGCCATTAATAAGATAGATAAGCCTGAGGCAAATGTAGATAGGGTAAAGACACAATTATCTGAACTGGGACTGATCCCGGAAGAATGGGGTGGAGATACCATTATGGTTCCAATCTCTGCTAAGAAAAACATAGGAATAGATCAACTTCTAGAGATGGTCCTACTGCTAGCAGACATTATGGAAATTAAAGCCAAGTATGAAGTTCCAGCAAAAGGAACAATAATAGAGACAGTATTAGATAGAGGAAAGGGACCTGTAGCAATAGCCATAGTTATGGAAGGGACATTAAAAGTAGGGGATATCGTTGTAACTAGTGGAATATATGGAAAAGTCAGAGCACTCTTTAATGACAAAGGAGAAAGGATAAAAAAGGCTGTTCCTTCTACACCAGTTCAGATTGTAGGACTTCCCAAATTGCCTATAGCTGGAGAGAATTTTGTAGTTGTAGAAAGTGAGAAAAAGGCAAAGGAACTAATTGCACAATGGAATGAACAGCTAGAAAAAGAAAGAGAAGTCCTTTCATTAGAGAATATAAGACTAAGAATAGATAGAGGAGAATTAAAATCTCTTAATCTTATATTGAAAGCAGATACACAAGGATCTTTAGAAGCTATAGAGAAGTTCTTAAAAGAGATAAACATCGAAGGAGTAAGCCTTACAATTGTAAGAAAAGGTGTAGGAAATATTACTGAAGGAGATGTATTATTAGCCAAAGCCTCTAAAGCTATAATTGTAGGCTTCAATGTAGAAACTGAAACCGGTGTCTCTAAATTAGCCGAAAATGAAGGAATATCCATCAAGATCTATAACATTATTTATGAACTTATAGATGACATAACCTTGGCTCTAAAAGGATTATTGAAACCTGAAAAGCAGGAAGTAATACTAGGAAGAGCAGAAGTCAGGCAGGTATTTAAGTCTTCTAAGATTGGAAATATCGCTGGATGTTATGTATTAGAAGGGAAAGTTGTAAGAAATAGTAGTGTAAGAATAAAAAGAGAGAACAATATAATCTTTGAAGGTAAGCTTACATCACTTAAGAGATTTAAAGAGGATGTAAGAGAAGTACTTGCAGGATACGAATGTGGTATATTTATAGAAGGCTTTGGAGATTATAAAGAAAAAGATATAATAGAAAGTTATACATATGAATAGCGATGGTAGTAGGGGTCTGTGAAGTAGAATTGTATATACCAAATGCACTAAGTCTTAAGGATAAAAGGAGATATTTACAAGGCCTTATAAAAAGATTAAGAAACAATTTTAATGCCTCTGTAGCCGAGATAGATTACAAAGATAAGTGGCAAAGGGCAGTTATTGGTATTGCCTGTATAGATGAGAAACAGAAAGAGATTGATATAAGATTCTCAGAGATAATAAGTTATATCTCTAGAGAAAAAGATTTAGAATTAGTAGACTATTCTATAGAAATGTTCTAAAAGTAAGGAGAGGATACCCATGAGACCCTCTAGAAGTGAAAGGCTAAGTGTCCTTATAAAGGAAATAATAAGCGAAATCATCTTTAAGATGAAGGATCCTAGAGTAAAATTTGTTACAGTTACAGATGTAGCTATGTCAAAAGATATGAGATATGCAAAGATATTTATCAGTATTCTAGGAAATGAAGAAGAGAAAAAGACAACATTCCTTGCCATAAAGAATGCTACTGGTTTTATAAGGACAGAACTAGCTCATAAGTTAGAGATAAGAAGGATACCAGAAATATCTTTTGTATTAGATGACTCAATCGAGAGAGGAGTAAAATTAGCTAACTATATAGAAAAAATCATAAATGAAGGCTGAATATATTGCAGAATATTCAAAGATAACTAAGCTTATAGAGGATAAAGATAAGTTTTTAATAGTTTCACATATATATCCTGACGGAGATGCTATTGGGTCAACTCTTGGACTTTTAAATACACTTATCCGACTGGGCAAAACTGCATATGCGTATATAGCAGATAGGATACCAAGACAGTTTCAAAATCTTCCTAACGTAGAGTTTATAAAGACTAATTTTGACAGAAAACCGGAAGTAGAAGTAACTTTTATATTAGACTCTAGTAATATTGATAGGATAGGGTCTGCTATAAGAGTTATATCTTCCCCATTAGTCAATATAGACCATCATCCAGACAATACCCTATTTGCTGATATAAACCTAGTTATCCCTAGTGCTTCCAGCACAAGTGAGATAGTCTTTGACCTGTTAAAATACTTTCCCTTAGACAAAGAGATTGTATCCACACTATACTACGGCTTACTCTCCGATACAGGTGGCTTTATGTATAGTAATACTAACGAGGCAACATTTAGGACTGCTCAGGAGATGGTAAAGTATGGAATTTCTCCAGGAGAAATAGCCTATAAACTTTTTTATTCTATACCATACGATACAATGAGGCTTTACACCGAAGTCTTTAGCAATACTCAAATAGATAGAGATACAAGAGTAGCATGGTGTATAGTTCCTCTAGAGATTATGGAAAGTGATACCTTTCAAAATAATACTTCTCCTCTATTAGATATGTTATTAAGGATTGAAGAGGCAGATACAGTAATCTTATTCAAAGAACATAAAGACAAGTACAGAGTAAGTCTTAGAAGCAAGACTAAAGATGTAGGAGCTGTAGCAAGGGCTTTAGGTGGAGGAGGTCATAGAGGAGCTTCAGCGTTTGATCTATTAGAAAAAGATGAAACTGCAATTATCACTACGGTAAATAAAATCAAAATGCTACTAGGAGGGATAATTTGAACGGGATAATTAACGTTATAAAACCACCACTTGTTACATCCTTTAAGGTTGTAGAACTCATAAAACGTAAGTTTAAAGTAAGGCATATAGGACATTTAGGAGTACTAGATCCTATTGCAAGCGGATTACTACAGATAGCGGTAGGGTCAGCTACCAAATTATTTGACTATTTTATAGCTCTTGAGAGAGCTTATAGAGTAGAACTGGTCTTAGGCATAGCTACTGATACTCAAGACTCAGCAGGGAATCCAACCAAGATATCAGAAGAGGTATCCTTAACAGGACTAGAAGATGTTATTAACTCTTTCAAGGGTGAAATTTTACAGGTCCCTCCTATGTATTCTACTTTACATTATCAAGGAAAAAGACTTTATGAACTAGCCAGAGAAGGGATAGAGGTTCCTAGGCAACCCAGAAAGGTTCTAATAAAGAGTATAGACATACTTGAGATCAAGGAAGGAAAATATCCCAGAGTAATTTTAGATGTTGTATGTCAAAGAGGTACATATATAAGGACTCTCTGTCATGATATAGGTGAAAAATTAGGAGTAGGTGGGCATATGGCTTCTCTTATAAGAACTAGGATAGGAACGATAGATCTAACAAAAGCCTATCCTCTGACTGAGATACTAGAGAGAGGAAGTTCTATTAAGGATTATTTTATGTCATGGACTTTACTAGACGAGATGAGAAAAGTCGAACTTATAGTAAGAAAACAAAAGGATGACTTTATAAAAGGAAAACCTATAGAGTTATTTAAGCCGGTATCATCCAAAAAAGAATTTGTCTCCGTTTGGTTTAACGGTATATGTATAGGGGTTGGAAAAGTTTCTCAAGATATACTATCTCCGATTGCTATTGAGAGATTAAATGTTGATTGATTGGGATAGAGCAAAGATAAATGAGCCAACTATAGCTACAATAGGTGTCTTTGATGGAGTTCACAAAGGGCATCAAGCTATTTTGTCCTTTTTGTTGGAAAGGTCTTTTACCTTAGGTCTTCCCGGAGTTGTAGTAACTTTTGATCCTCATCCTTCCGAAGTAATAAAGAAAGAAAAGATAGAATTCCTATTAGATCTAAAGGATCGCTTAGACCTTATCGACCAATTTCCACATCAGTATAACATCTTGATCAACTTTGATGAAAAGTTTTCAGAAAAGACAGCAGAGAACTTTATAGCAGAGATGAAAGAAAATATTAATGTAAGAGAGATAGTTATAGGATATAACTTCCAATTTGGAAAAGGGAGAAGGGGAAATGTAAAATTTTTACAGGAAATAGCAGAAAAGTATAAATTCAAAGTATCTATAGTCCCACCTGTAGAGTACGAAGGCTCACCTATTAGCAGTTCAAGGATAAGAGAAGAGTTAAAAAAGGGTAATATAACCCCTGCCACTGAGATGTTAGGTAGATATTTCTACCTAAAAGGCCGTGTTATAAGAGGAAAAGGATTAGGGAAAGAGATAGGATTCCCTACTGCTAACATATCTATTCCTAAGAGAATAATTATCCCTAAATTAGGGGTTTATGCATCTATAGGGAGAGTGGACGAAGAAAAACTTATAGGAGTTACTAATATAGGATATGCCCCCTCTTTGAAGGGTGAAGGAATAACAGTAGAAACACACTTCTTAGATTTTAACAAAGATATATATGATAAACTAATAAAGATAGAGCTGGTAGAGTATATAAGGCCTGAGATAAAATTCAGCTCTTTAGAGCAACTTGTAAATCAAATAAACCTCGATATAAAATTTGCCCGAGACATTGTAAAGAAAAAGATATCAGGCTAACGAGGTCTAAATTATATACTGAGCAAGATGTTTTAAGCCTAACATTATCCCTTCTTTAGACCTTGGTCCAGAAAAAACAGGGTCTTCATGCTCTATATCTATGCTTCCCTCATATCCTACATCCATAAGTGCAGATATTACTTTTAACCAATCAATTTCTCCCCATCCGGGAATCCTATAACGCCACCAGCCAGTACTGTAAATACCTACTTCAGCTAATTTATCATAAAGAATTTCTGTATCTTTGGCATGGACATGAAATATCTTATCTCCAAAATTGTATATGGCATTTATATAATCTATCTGCTGCCAATATAAGTGACTTGGGTCAAATTCAAGCCCGAGATTAGGAGAAGGTATAGCGTCAAACATCAAATCCCAAGCTTTAGGTGTATATGCTATATTGATTCCCCTAAAAGGAAAGCCATGCATCATAGGACAGTTTTCTATGGCTATTTTTATCCCCTTCTCTTCTGCATACTTTACTATTGGGGTAAAAACTTCTTTAAATATAGGTATATTATCTGGTATGTCCTTATCCGGAACTCTTCCTGCAAATGTACTTACAACCTTTACATTCATCTTGCTAGCAAGGTCTATAAGTCTCATTAGATATCTATTATTAGCTTCTCTCTTAGATAAATCAGGGTCTAGATGATTTGGATAAAAGCCTAAAGCAGAGATTTCTATACTATTAAAGGTGAAAGTAGTAATAACTTCTTCGTATCTCTCATCATTAGAGAGCATAACTTCTGCATCTGTATAACTTCCAGGCCAGCAGGCTAATTCTATACTATTTGCCCCCACTTTTTTTAAAACCTCAATAATCTCGGCAGAAAACGGAGAATAGACACCGAATTTCATAATAAGATCATCTCCTTTAAGATTTTTCTTAACTTCTCTTCTAACTCTTTATAATCTTTATATTCCAAAAATATTGCATTGGGGATTCCTCTTACAAGAAAAGATATATTAGTATTTTCTCTTGCTACTAGAATAATCCTTTTATTATTTACATATGCCTGCATAATCTCCATACCAACCCCATGGCTGGGCATTGATATTTCTGCTAATAGTATATCAGAATCCTTTACTGCATTTATATCCCTAAAAAAGATCTCCTCAGGAGTCTTTCCAGCATCTTTTCCAGAAAGGACCCAAGGAGAAGATATTTCAAAGCCTAACTCCGTCAAAATTCTACCTAAAAGAGAAGTAAGACTGGAATTATAGAAGTTTACTATTGGAACCGCTAAATAAACCTTAGGCACAATTTTACCTCCAAAATTCCTCATATAAAAATGGCTGGGGAAGAAGGATTCGAACCCTCACACCCAGATCCAGAGTCTGGTGTCCTACCGTTAGACGATTCCCCAGCTATCTTTATTATAAGCTATTTATACCTAATAAGTCAACTAGAATAGGTGAACTTGATAATTCAATGAGTATAGATTATAATAATCCTAGTTTTGTAAGTTAGGGAGTAGAGTGGGAGTATTTTATGAAGAAAAAGATATTTATCATTTTATTTTTAACCCTTATAGGGTTTTCTATACTTATCGGATATGTAATTTTTCTTAACTCTACCAAAATTATGCAAGATAGCATTAGAGCTAGAGCAAATAGCTACAAAGATGGATTGCTCTACCTTATCTCTCAAGAAAAGGCTAGCATCTCTAACACTACAAGAGATTATGCTTCTTGGACTGAGATGGGAGAAAAAGGGGTGGAAGAACAGGATAGAGGATGGCTAAGGGAAAATTTAGACCCTTGGATAAGAAGTCACTTTGGATATGAACTGATAATGCTAGTTAAAAGTAATGGAGAGATAATATCAAAGGGAAAGTCTCCTGATGTTTCTATAAAAGAGTTAATATCTACCGACAGAGAAACTAAAAGTGGTTTCTATCTTTCTAACGGTAAGCTCATACTATTCTCCTCTAAAGGGGTCTTTGATAACGAAGAGAAAACTTTCTACAATGCTTATCTAATTCTAGGTAAGATCGTTGATGAGAAAATTCTAGAAAAATGGAAGAATATTCTACAGGCTGAATTGGTATTATCCACTCCTTATAAAACTTTTACTACTAATCCTAGACTAAAAGAGGCTAGGGTTAGAGATGAAGGGTATGGGTATCAAGGTAAATATATAACTGTAAGTATTCCTATAATTGAGGAAGGTAAAGAATTAGGAAGATTTTATCTATATAGATACGATAATGCTCTATATAATATTTACAAGTCATATATTTTAACTACTTCTTTATCCATCTCTGTAGGCTTTTTAATAGCTGTCATATTAGCTAGATTCTTCATCTCAAGAGTACTTAATCCACTAGATATCTTGAGAGGAAAAATAGAAGCGATTTCTAAGGGAAGATATGAGATACCTCTAGATATAAAAGGAGATGAAGAGATAATAAGTCTAGCCAAAAGCTTCACAGAGATGATCTCTAAAATTAGGGATAGAGAAGTAGCTTTAGAACAGGCAAGAATTCTGGCTCAAGAGATATCATATACTGATGATCTTACCAATATACCAAATAGAAGATATATGGAAGAGTATACAGCACAACTTATAAATTCTGGCAAGAGATTTTCTTTGGTGTTTCTTGACCTTGATGGATTTAAAAAGGTTAACGATATTTTAGGGCATCAAAGAGGTGATGAGTTACTACATGATATAGCAAAATGGTTTAAAAGAAATCTCAGAGAAGAAGATATGGTAGTTAGTAGATATGGAGGGGATGAGTTCTGCCTAATACTTGTAGGAACAGATAAAGATGTAGCAAGTCGGGTTATAGAGAGGTTAGACAAGAGTTTCCGAAAAGAAGACTTTTTCATTGAAGATATACCTATAAGTTTCAGTTATGGTATTGCTAGCTATCCAGATGACGCGGACAGTATGTTTAGATTACTTAATATAGCAGACAAAGAGATGTATAAGATGAAAGAGAAGAAAAAACAGTCTTTAACCTAAAATAAGGCGGACTTGATTTTTTAGCCAAAGTATGTATACTAATATAAGGTTTCGATACCAAGAAAATTACTGAAAAGTGGAGGCTAAGAATATACTATGAAGACCTATTTACCTAAAAAAGAAGAAGTTGAGCGTAAATGGTATGTAATAGATGCAACTGATAAACCTCTAGGTAGACTGGCAAGTAAGATAGCTAGTATACTTAGAGGAAAACATAAGGTTTATTTTTCTCCTAGTGTAGATACAGGGGATTTTGTAATAGTCATAAATGCGGAAAAGGTTAAGGTTACTGGTAAGAAATATACTCAAAAATTGTACTATCATCATACCCTATATCCAGGAGGACTTAGAGTAAAGTCATTTAGAGAGCTTATGGAAGAAGATCCTACTAAAGTCATAGAATACGCGGTAAGAGGTATGTTACCTCATAATTCCCTAGGAGAGAAGCAGTTTAAGAAATTGAAGGTATATGTAGGAAGTGAGCATCCTCACTCCGCACAAAAACCAGAACCTTTAGAGTTATAAAACTTATATAGACTTGTCCTTCTATATATTGTATGTTATAATTACGGGCTAATAAAAGCCCGTAATTTTTTAGATAGGAGGAGAAAGAGTGTCTTTAATGAGTTTTCCAAATACAAAGGAAGAGATACTTAAGTATGTTAAAGAAAATGAAATCTATTTTGTAGAGATTTGGTTTACAGATATATTAGGATACCTAAAAAGTTTTGCTATTACTAGTCATGAGTTAGAAAAGGCATTCGAAGAAGGATTAGGTTTCGACGGGTCATCTATAAGAGGGTTTACCAGAATAGATGAGAGTGATATGATGGCTATTCCGGAACCTGAGACGTTTGCAGTGCTTCCGTGGAGACCTAAAGAGAGGAAAGTTGCCAGAGTCTTTGCTACCATAGTAGAACCAAATGGAACACCTTATGAGGGAGACCCTAGGAATGTCCTTAGAAGAACCCTAGAAAAGGCAAAAAAGATGGGTTTTGACTTCTATGTTGGACCTGAACTTGAATACTTCTACATAAAGAATCCCTCTATAGAGCCTGAAGTCCTAGACTGGGGTGGATATTTTGACCTTATCCCTAGAGATGAGGCTATAGATATAAGACATCAAACTGTAGTTATGCTAGAAAAACTTGGTATAGAAGTTGAATCTAGCCATCATGAAGGAGCTCCTTCTCAGCATGAGATAGACTTTAGATATAGTGATGCTTTAAATATGGCTGATACAGTTATGACCGCGAGGCTTGCCATCAAAGAAGTTGCTTATATGAATGGAGTCTATGCTACGTTTATGCCCAAGCCATTCTCGGGTTATAATGGGTCTGGGATGCATGTTCATATGAGTCTATTCCAAAATGGACATAATGCATTTTTTGATCCGAATGATAAGTATCACCTCTCTAAAATAGCTAAACACTTTATTGCTGGACTGATGAGACATGCCAAAGAGATAACTCTCATTACCAATCAGTGGGTAAACTCTTACAAAAGGCTAGTCCCTGGGTATGAAGCTCCTGTCTATATCTCTTGGGCGCTTAGGAATAGGTCGGACCTAATAAGAGTGCCAATGTATAAGATGGGAAAAGAAGAAGCTACAAGGGTAGAATATAGAGCTCCTGATCCTTCTTGTAATCCATATCTGGCTTTTGCAGTAATACTTGGAGCAGGGTTAGAAGGAATAGAAAAGGAATATCCATTGCCAGATCCTATAGAGGAAAATGTATACTTCATGTCAGAAGAAGAGAGGAAAGCTAGAGGAATAGAAAATCTGCCAGGAAGCCTTATAGAGGCTATAGAAATTACAGAGAAGAGTGAATTAGTCAAGGAAGTCCTAGGGGAGCATGTGTTTAAGAATTTTATAGATAATAAGAAGATAGAATGGGATAACTATCGTAAACAGGTAACTAGTTATGAGTTAAAGACCTATCTACCACTATTATAATCTAGGAACCTGATCAATCTTAATAATGCATCTACATCTCTAATAATGTGAATCCCTACGAGAAGTAGAGTTTTTTCTTTAGCATATTTGGTAATCTCTTGGACTATGTCTAAGGTTAGTACTCTGGCATTAGCTTCTTCAAGGTTTTGTTTATAGGTATCCTGTGCAAGGATAATATTTCTGAGTGTATTTTCTAAACTTCCAATTTTACCCCTTTCCCTAGAGAGTATATCTATAGCGTTATTAAGTCTATCTAAACAGGAATCAGTATTAGAAAAATCTAAGTTACTTATACCTAAACTTGATAATGTTAAATAAGGAGGAATAAAGTTAAGTCTCTCTTTACCTAGAGAAATAATAATTGGCTCCGAAGCTATCTGAAATTGAACTTCTGGCAATAAACTAAGCGCATCTTTACTAAAGACAAGAGTTAGACCATCTAACCTAAGTTCTCTACTATTCGATGAATAGGTCTTATCGTCTACAGAAACTATTATATCTTTAGCCTCTTCTAACACTTTATAGCCAATTATAACTTCATTTTTACCTATATAGAATTTATCAGACCCCTCCTGAATCACTTCATAAATCTTAGAAGTCCTGCTCGATTGATCGATATTTATCTTCCCGCTACTATATGAAGCCAAAAGCCCTATATTTAATCTATTTATACTATCTACTAAATTCCTAATCGTATCTATTTTATCTAAAACTAAAGTTGCTACTATACCTGTTTCATCTAAAAATTTCAAGGTAAGCTTATCTTGCAGGTTTAGGATGTATCCTAAACCTGTCTCTTCTCCTGCCTCTATAAACTCATAGCCTTCACTGTGAATGCCACCTTCTATATTTACCTCTAACCTTTCTTTATAATTAGAATAGGTAAATACAAACCTATCTAGAATAGAATTAAATGTAACATCTACATCTATTCCAAGATTAGTCTTTAGCTGATTCTTTATAAAAAGACTAGTATAGTCTAATGTATACAAACTAGATATATTAAAAGTTACAGACTTACCTTCAAAACCAGTAAACGTAAAAGCTATAGAACCGGTACAGTTGAAATAATCTCTAACTAATGTTCCTCCGTTTACAGATGAACCTTTAGCATACCCATCTATATAGGTTAACTTCTTATAAGTGAAGGAACCATTAGGACCTTCTAGAGCGCTAACCTCAGAGATGCCACAGAAGTATCTTGTACCTTCAATAGAATTTAACTCCTTAACATCTAAATTATACCTAGTACCAACTTCAGTAGAAGACAAAACTATCTGCTTATTATCTGGGTCATAGCAGGCTATAGCCTTTAGATTATTCTCTAATAATAAGCTATTAATTTTATCCAAAGCTGTAGATATCGTATCTCCACCGCTAGGGGATATTAAAAGTGATATATCTACACTTTTTCCATCACTAGTTATACTTATAATCTTAGTATAACTATCTAAAACTGTTTCCTCTAAGGCGTAGTAAAGAGGAGTAGAAGGGGAGATATCCTTAGAAGTCCTAAAAGGTAGGGCTATTTTAGAGGCATTACCTTCATAAACTAGAGAAATATCATACATACCTACCGAAAGAGAAGAGATAGAGTAATCTTCAAGATACTCTTTACCTTTAATAAAAGTAGGAGAAAGAGAAGCACTTAACAAGGATTTAGTATTATACTTAGTACTTCTAGCTATAAATTCTATCTCAGAAAGGAGATGAATAATTTCCTGTTTAATTTTCTCTTTATCTAATTCTGTGTAAGTTTCGCTCTTCAATCTTAATACTAAGTCTCTCACTCTTATTAGAATAGAATCTACCCTTGCAAGAGCTCTATCTACAGTTCTAAGTATTGATATCCCTTCGTTTAGATTGTCTACAGCTGTAGCAACTATACCTATCTGTAGTTTCATCCTCGAAAAGATAGACATAACAACTGTATCATCACTCGCTCTATTAACTCTTAATCCGGAAGAAAGTCTCTCTAGAGATTGGCTCAAGGAGTTTTCTATAGTCCTTAAATTTCTTACAAGTGGCAAAACTTGGAGGTTCATCTTAGTGTCTAAAATGTCTTATGCCTGCAAAAATCATTGCTATTCCAAATTTATCTGCCATATCTATAGATTCTTTGTCTCTTATGGAGCCTCCAGGTTGGATAATAGCTTTTATTCCTGCCTTACCTGCCTCTTCTACCGAGTCTGGAAATGGGAAGAAACCATCGGAAGCAAGAACTGCTCCATAAGCCTCTTTACCCGCCCTTGATATGGCTAGCCTTACTGAATCTACCCTATTAGGCTGTCCTCCACCTATACCTAGAGTCTTACCATTCTTAGCAACCACTATTGCATTTGACTTGACAAACTTTACTACCTTATATGCAAAGATCAAATCGTCCCTCAAGGACTCATCCAATGGAGTCTGAGTGACAAGCTTAAACTCTCTTACATCTTCTACATCCCAATCTTGAACCAAGAATCCTCCCTGTATACCCTTTATCTCTAGCCCTTTAGGAGGCTCATAAAAGTTAGGATGCACTAATATTCTGAGGTTCTTTTTATGCTTCAAGATCTCTAATGCCTTATCTGATATACTTGGGCATATAATACATTCAATAAAATAAGGGTCCATAGCCTTTGCAAGTTCCTCATTTAACTCTCTATTTACACCAATAATACTTCCAAAAGCAGATACTGGATCTGCCTGCCATGCATTGATAAATGCAGACAAAATATCATTATCTATTGCTACCCCACAAGGAACATTATGTTTTATTATCCCTACACATGGTTTATCAAAAGACCTTACCAAATTCCATGCTATATCTAAATCTAGAATATTATTATAGGAAAGCTCTTTACCCTGTATCTGATTTGCCATTAATATACTATTACCCCTTGTAATATAGGCTGAAGCAGATTGATGAGGATTTTCGCCGTATCTTAGATCTAAAAACTTCTTACCAGCAACAAGAAAGTATTGAGGGGTTTTAGAGCCGTCTAAGTAATTAGATATTACAGAGTCGTATCTAGAGGTTACAGCAAAAGCTTTTATTGCTAAGGACTTTCTAGTCTCATAAGATACATCTCCTCTATCCTCTAGCTCTTGCATTACTATACTATAATCACTAGGGTCTGTAATGACTACCACATCAACAAAATTCTTAGCAGAAGCCCTTATTAATGTTACTCCTCCTATATCTATGTTTTCTAGTGCCTCTTCTAGATCTGCCCCCTTTTCCGTAACCTCCTCAAAAGGGTAAAGATTTACAGCTACAAGATCTATAGTCTCTATACCTAAAGAAGATAACTCTTCTAACTGGTCCTTCCTCCTAGCAAGGATTCCTCCCATTATAGTAGGATGTAATGTCTTGACTCTCCCATCTAGAATCTCTTTAAAGCCAGTTATATCTGATACGTCTATTACCTCTAAGCCATTATCCTTTAGTAGTCTAGCAGTCCCAGAAGTAGATATAATCTTTATCCCTCTAGAAGCCAGGAACCTAGCAAAATCAACTACCCCGTTTTTATCATAGACACTTATCAATGCCCTCTTTATCAATAAAGACCCTCCTTCCTACTACTCTAAGTCTATTTTCACTAAAAAGCCTAATAGCCTCAACTAGAATTTTATGTTCTTTCTCTAGTATCCTCGCAGAGAGACTCTCTACAGTATCATCATCATAAACAGGAACAGCTTCCTGCAGAATAATAGGTCCACCGTCTACTATCTCGTTCACAAAGTGAACTGTGCATCCAGTTATCTTTACTCCATATTCAAGTGCCTGCCTCTGAGCCTCAAGACCTGGAAAACTTGGAAGTAACGAAGGATGAATATTTATTATCTTTAATGGAAAGTGATTAACAAAGTTTGGAGAGAGGATTCTCATAAAACCTGCTAGTACTATAAGGTCTACCTTATTCTCTTCTAGTATCTTTATAATCTCTCCCTCAAATTCACTCTTCTTTCCAGGTTTTACATATACAGTAGGAATGTTAGCCTTCTTTGCCCTCTCAAGAGCCATAGCATTAGGGTTGTCACTTATTACTATAGCTATCTCTGCATATAACTTTCCTTCATTAATGCTATCTATTATAGCCTGAAGGTTAGTTCCTCTACCAGAAACTAAGACTCCGATTCTAAGCTTCTTACTCAATTAAGACACCTCTTTTCCCACTAAATACTTTTCCAATAACAATAGCCTCATCTAGTACAGAACGAATCTTCTCCACTTCATTTTCATCAACTACGAGGACCATCCCTATACCCATATTAAATGTCCTATACAGCTCTTCTTTAGGAAGTTTTAGATTTTCATTAATAAAGATAAAGATAGGTAATGGGGGTATAACCTTACTATCTATATGAACGTAAAGTCCTTCTGGAATTATCCTTGGTATATTATCTATTAGACCTCCACCTGTTATATGAGCCATTCCTTTGATATTAACTTTATTTTCCATCAATTTCTTTATCTGTTTCCAATATATTCTTGTAGGTGTTAGCAATTCTTCATATAAAGGTTTACTTAGAGGATGATAAATTCTATCAAGCGAAAGCTTTTTCTCTCGGATAAGCCTCCTAATCAGTGAAAATCCATTGCTATGAATCCCAGAAGAGGGGATACCTATTATGACATCTCCCTCTCTTATATTCTTACCATCTATTATCCTATCTTTCTCAACTATACCAACTGCAAATCCTGCTAAATCATACCTATCTTCAGGGTAAAAATCAGGCATTTCTGCTGTTTCTCCACCGACGAGAGGACATTCTGCTTCGTTACAACCAGCTACTATCCCTTCTATAACCTTCTCCATAACTTCTAGATTTAATTTTCCACAAGCTATATAATCCAGAAAGAATAAAGGTTTTGCTCCATATACAAGTATGTCATTGATACCCATAGCCACAAGATCTATCCCAACAGTATTGTGTATATTAACCGTCTGAGCAATAAGAAGCTTAGTCCCAACCCCATCTGTTGAGGAGACCAAAACAGGATCTTTATATTGAGAGATACTTATTAAAGAGGCAAAACCTCCTATCCCTTCTAACACATAAGAAGGCTTACTGGAAATCTTATTTTTTATAATATCTACAAAAGTTAACCCCTTATCTATATCTACTCCAGCAGATCTATAATCTAGATTCTCCATCATCAATCACTCCAAATTAGACTTTGTCTTCAAAATCCTACGATATTCTATCATAAGAACATATTGGACACTGTATATCTTCCGAATAAATATCTCCTGTAAGAGCATAAGCTAATGCCCTACATCCTATACACTCGTCCAATTTACACAAGTGGCATCTTCCTTTAAGAAGAAATTTAGTTATCCCATCCCTAAATCTCTTAAGTCTATCAAGGACATCTTTGAAACTTTCGACTTTTAAATCTCCAATAGGAATGGGCAATCTTCTACAAGGATAGACCAGTCCGTCTGGCATAAGGCACATAGATTCATCACCCAAGTTGCATAAAGCACCTAGGAGCCTCTGTTCCTCTATGTCTAAAAAGAACGCCTTAAAAGGGAAAAGGTCTTCTGGAATTACTTCAAATAGGCTACTTACAGTCTCAAGCACACTCCTCCACTCTTCTGAACCAAGCAGATTATCAATAATACCTCTACCAACTCCTAAAGGGATAAACCTCTCTAGTATTATACCTTTAACTCCAATAGAGCTCCCCAGTTTATACATATCTTCTATCCATCTATAATTGAACCTTGTAAGGGTGTACATAAATATTACTCTTTCAGGTATATCTTGGATATTCTCTATCACTCTATTAAAATTGCCAACACCTCTTATAAAGTCGTTAGTCTCAGGATTTGGTCCCTCTAGAGAAACTTTTATATAGCTTAACTTTTTATAAGAGTTAAATCTACGATAAGAAGACTTTAAACTAATACCATTTGTAATTAGATTAACCTCTTTTATAAAATCCAACTCTTCTAAGAAGTCCATAATAGGAAAGAGTAACGGGGAGATGAGAGGTTCTCCTCCGGTAATATTGATACTCAGAGACTCATAACCTCTGAGTTTTAAAGTCAATACCACATCTAATATAATCTTCTTCCAAAAGTCTATAGATATATCTCTTTTACTATCAAATCGATCCTGATAGCAGTGCCTGCATCTCAAATTGCATAAATCTGTAATATGCCACTGAAAAGCAAATTCTTTTTCCATAAAGGTCGATCCCTTGACTTTAATAAATATATACTATATAATCTTTTAGGGTTATTAATAATTACCTGTTAAATGGGTCTAGAATGGCTCTCGAATGGGTAATAAATGGGTGAGGGTGGACCTAAGTAATTAGGTTCCACCCTTTTATTTATGTATGAGTCTTTTCTAGGTACTGCCTTAGATCAGCCAAATCAACGTATTTGTCAGCTGCATTTCTTAATTCTATGGCTATATGACCAAGAGTAGATACTACTACTATCTCTTTTCCCATCATTCGGAGATACTCTATGACACTTTCAAAGTCACTGTCTCCTGAAAAAAGATAAGCTTCATCATAGTGGCTAGCAGTAAGTATAAGGTCTAAAGTCATCTCCACATCCATATTACTCTTCTGTTTTTCTTCATTGTCTACAGATGAGATTGTCTTTAACGGCTTTTTCCTTACCGTATAACCTATTAAGGTAAGAGCCTTAAGAAAATTTTCCTGATTCTGATCGCTGGTATCGTATCCCGAGTAATAAAATGCATTATAAAAGTTTTCATTCCCTTTAAAATAATTGAGAAGTTTCTCAAAGTCTATATTCCACTTTAACTTTCTTTGAACAAAATATAAATTATTTCCATCTATAAATAAGGCTCTTCTTCCCATAAAACTGAACATATCCTCCTAAAGAATATTCTATTAGTTCAATTTTACTCTTCCTGTCTACTCTTGACAATAGATAAGTAATTAATTAAAATTTAACCATCTAAGAATTAATCAATTTAGATGGAGGAAAGATAATGAGCATTATCACAGAAGTAAGAGGTAGAGAGATCTTAGATTCGAGAGGTAACCCAACTGTTGAGGTTGAAGTTTATTTAGAAAGTGGACATATAGGAAGAGCAAGTGTCCCATCTGGAGCTTCTACAGGGGTCCATGAGGCGCTTGAACTGAGAGATGGAGATCCAAGTAGGTACCTAGGAAGAGGAGTAAAGAATGCAGTAAAAAATGTAAATGAGGTAATAGCTCCAGAATTAGTTGGTAGAGACGCCTTAAACCAGAAGAATATAGATATGATTCTTATAGAGCTTGACGGAACGCCTAACAAAAGTAGACTTGGCGCGAATGCTATATTAGGAGTATCCCTCGCAGTAGCCAAAGCAGTAGCTAATTTTTTAGAGATACCTCTATATAGATATATAGGTGGGGTAAGCGCTTCTATATTACCGGTACCACTAATGAATATAATAAATGGGGGTAAACATGCTGATAATCCGTTAGACTTTCAGGAATTTATGATAGTACCAGCAGGAGCACCCTCATTTAGAGAAGCTCTAAGGATGGGAGCAGAAACATTCCATACATTAAGAAAGGTCCTACAGTCTAGAGGACTTAATACAAATGTTGGTGATGAAGGTGGTTTTGCACCAAATCTATCAACTAATGAAGCTGCCATAGAAGCCATAGTTGAAGCCATAGAAAAATCAGGATATAAAGCAGGAAAGGATATCTTCATAGCATTAGATGTTGCTGCAAGTAATATCTACGAGAATGGCAGATATCACTTTGGAGGAAAGGACTACTCAGTAGAAGAGCTTATCTCTTACTATGAGAGTCTTCTAGAGAAGTATCCAATCATCTCTATAGAGGATGGACTTGCAGAAGATGACTGGGATGGATGGAAACTACTTACAGAAAGGTTAGGCAGTAAGGTTCAGTTGGTAGGAGATGATCTATTTGTTACTAATGTAAAACGTCTAACCAAAGGGATAGAGATGGGAGTAGCCAATTCCATTCTTATAAAAGTCAATCAGATAGGAACACTTAGTGAAACTCTAGAGACTGTAGAGATGGCTAAAAGAGCTGGCTATTCTAGTATCATTTCACATCGTTCTGGAGAGACTGAAGATACCACCATAGCAGACTTGGCGGTAGCTGTTGGATGTGGTCAGATAAAGACTGGTGCTCCCTCTAGAACAGATAGAGTGGCAAAATATAATCAGCTATTGAGAATAGAAGAAGACTTGGGCTCTACTGCTAATTACTTAGGAGTGAAAGCCTTTTCTAAAAAAGTATGAGAAAAACTAAGATAGTAGCTACAATAGGTCCGGCTAGTGATTCTCCTGAGATTATTAAGAAATTCATACAGGCAGGAGTAGAAGTATTTAGATTGAATTTCTCCCACGGTGACCAGGAGTATCATGCTAATGTATTTAACCTTATAAGGGAGATATCTAACTCTTTAAAAAAGCCGGTAGCTATTTTACAGGACTTACAAGGACCAAAACTTAGAGTTGGGATATTAGCTCAGGAAAGTATTGCACTTTCAAAAGGGGACGAAGTGCTTCTAAAACTTGCTGAAAAGAGCGAAGAACCCAATGTAATACCTATAAAGGAAAGAGAACTTATAGATGCACTTCGTCCCAATGCTTCTGTTATGCTTGCAGATGGTCTTATTGAATTGAAAGTTCTAGAAAAGAGGGATAATGAGGTCCTTTGTAAGGTAATAAATGGTGGAAAGCTAGAGAGTAAGAAAGGTATAAATGTCCCTAATATTACCATCAATATCCCTTCAGTAACATCGAAAGATATAGATGATATAATGTTTGGGATAAAATTAGGGGTAGATTTTATAGCGGTCTCCTTTGTAAGGAAAGCAGCAGATGTATTGCATGTAAAAAACATATTAGAAGCCTCTAGGGTAAATATCCCGGTAATAGCAAAGATAGAAAAACATGAGGCAGTAGAGAATATAGATGATATAGTCCTTGCCTCAGATGGGGTTATGGTAGCAAGAGGCGACTTAGGTGTAGAGATACCCCTAGAAGAAGTACCCATAGTGCAAAAGACAATAATAGAAAAGTGTAATAGATTGGGTAAACCAGTAATTACTGCTACCCAGATGTTAGACTCTATGATAAGAAATCCTAGGCCTACAAGAGCTGAAGTCTCTGATGTGGCTAATGCAATATTTGATGGAACAGATGCTATTATGCTTTCTGGAGAAACTGCTATAGGCGATTATCCCATAGAGTCTGTCTTAACTATGTCTAGAATAGCCGAGTATACAGAGTCTCAACTTAAATATAGTGATATGTTAAGAAAAAGATCGGAGTTCTCAACAAACTCTCCCACCGATGCCATAGGTTATGCCACATGTGAAATAGCTCAAAGGCTTGGGGCAAAAGCAATAATTACCTCTACTCAATCTGGATACACTGCTAGAATGGTAGCTAAGTATAGACCTGCTCAACTCATCATTGCTGTTACTCCTGACGAAAGAGTTCAGAGAAGATTATTGCTGTTCTGGGGAGTTAACCCCTTGACAACAAGGATATACAAAACGACAGATGAAATGATAGAGGCTTCTGTTCAAGCTTCTTTGGAAGCTGGTTTTATTAGAAAGGGAGATACTGTAATCCTTACTGGAGGTATCCCGGTAGGGATAGGGGGAACAACAAACTTTCTTAAGGTGCATCAAATTTGAATAAACTATGTAAGATTATACTTTCAGCATTTATAATTGTTTATTTTATAGTTCTAGCAAGATCTACTATTATTGTTCTATCCCGTATAAATGAAAGTAAGGTCAAAATTTCACAGCTTAGAGAACAGTTGAATAGGTTGAGAGAGGAAAACAAAAGTTTGGAAAAAGAAGTATATAGACTTAAATATGATGATAAATATATAGAAATTCTAGTAAGAGAGGAGTTAGGATGGACAAAACCTGGAGAGATCCTATGTATTCCAACACAAAATCAGTAGAAAATCAGCAAATTGTAGAAGGAAAGGTCAAGAAAATTACTAAGTTTGGGGCATATCTAGCCCTTAGCGATGGTAGAGAGGCGTTTCTGCACATATCAGAAATTGATACCTCCTATGTAAAAGAGGTGACTGATTATCTACATGAAGGAGACAAAGTAAAGGCTGTAGTAATAGGGTATAATAAGAAGGGTGATTTAGAGGTCTCTATAAAAAAGCTTAAGTCTCTAGAGGAATTTGAATTTAAATTATCTCATTTTCTTAAAGAAAGTAATGAGAGATTAGGGGATTTAAAGAAGAGCCTAGAAGAAAAGTGGAAGGGTAAGCAAAAGAAGTGGTAGTATAGAATAAACTAACTGGACATCATAGACTTTATCTGTAAAAATCTAATAAGGTCAGTTTTACTTATAATTCCTACAAGTTTGTCTTCATCTAAAACTAGAAGTCTTCCTACCGAACCTTTATTTATCTTTAGAAAGGCATCAAATGCAGATTCCTCGGGAGTTATAGTAAGGTCGGAGGATATTGGAGTCATTATCTCCCTTACAGTATGGTTTTTCCACTCCTCCCGAGGTATCTTTTTTACATCATTCAGGGTGACTATTCCAAGGATAGTTTCTCCCCACATAACAGGAAAAGCGACATATCTATATACAAGAAAATAATTTAAAACAAGTTCTTCAACAGTAATATTAGGAGGAACAGATTGAATTTCTTTACTCATAAGGTCTTTTACCTTAGCATCTGTAAAAGCCTCCCTTATATCCACTTCCCTTTCTCCAGACATAGCCCCTTGACTCAAGAACCAACCAATAAATATAAACCAGAGACCAGTTATAAACTGGCCAAAGAGAAGGATATAGAAACCCAAGAACATTATCATTGTAGCAAATGTCATCCCAATACTTGCAGATATTCTAGTAGCTCTTCTGAAACTCTTAAGACTCATCCAGAGTATAGCTCTCAGAATTCTTCCTCCATCTAGAGGAAAGGCAGGAACCAGATTGAATCCTGCTAAGATTAGATTTACACGATAAAGATATATGACCGCTCCTCCTATAGGGGACAGAGGATTAAATGGAAGTTTAGAAAATAAGAAGAAGATAAACGCCAAAAAAGCACTAGTAACAGGACCAGCAATAGATATAAGTAATTCATCTTTAGCGGATTTAGGTTCACCCTCTATCTCTGCTATACCTCCAAACATAAAAAGAGTAATACGCTTTATCTTCAGCCCTAATTTTATTGCGGTATAAGAATGCATAATTTCATGCATAGTAACACAGATAAAGAAAATAAGGGATGCTATAGCACCAATAAGCCAGTTTATAAAGGGAGAAGTATATAAAGTATAGTTAGAGAGATAACTAGTAGCTAGTGTATTGGTTATAAGCCCAAAGACTATTACCCAAGTATAGTGAATCTCTATAGGAATACCCAGGATTTTGCCTATCCGTAGACTCCCCACCATAGAAGAAAAATCACTCCTTCCTAAAATTACTTTTTCAAATCTATAATACCACTATATTAACTCAAAAACTATATAGTTTAAAAATAAAGAGGGGTAAGAGAAGTCTCTTACCCCTCTGTGGATCTTACTTAGACTTAACTTTAAAGACAAATCGTCCTGATCCAACAGAGAAACTTATATAGTCTTTCTCTTCTCTAGCAGTATATATCCCTTCGATCTTCTCTACTAATGCTCCATTAGACCAAAGCACTCTTCCACTTTCTTCGATTACTATGTCCTTATATAGCTTTGGTACTCTAATTTCACCTTCTACATTAGTAGGTATATCAATCACAAAGTATATTGAATCCTCAAGTTTTTCCCAATCTACTCCTATATAACCTTTAGGGGTCCTAGTCCCAGCCTTTACATATTTTAGCTCTCCTACTACATGCGGTGCTATAATGACTTTATCCCAACCAGGAGTTACACATTTTATACCTCCAAGGGCTTTATAGAACCATGGATCTACCGTACCAAACATTATATGGTTATGAGAGTTCATACCAGTAGAAGTTAATTTTTCCCATCGCTCCCATACAGTAGTGGCGCCTTCTCTTATCATATAGCCCCAGCTAGGATAACTCTCCTGTGTAGCTATCTTATAAGCTATATCGATATACCCATTCTCAGTGAGGACATCAAATATATATCTAGTACCAACTATCCCTGTATCTAGATGATAGTCATGACTATTCACTATATCATCTATAAGACTCTTTAAGACAGTTTCCTTCTTATCTTCTGGGACCATATCTAGATATAATGGAAGAGTATTTATCGTCTGGCTTGTAAGCGACATATACGAGAGATTCTGTTCTATAAATCTCTTCATCCTTTCTCTCTGGTCTGGAGGCATACTAGACAATACAGCCTCTAATATTTTAGAGGCGACTTCTTCTGGAATGTCAGGTTTGATAGATACAGCATAGAATCTATCTCTTAGATACCTATTATTGAAGGCATTCTTTATATCCTCTGCCAGTTTAGAATACTTATTATAATCTTCTTCTTTACCCAAGACCTTTGCTATCTTAGACAGAGTAAGGGTATCATTATAGTAGCACCAAGTAGATACTAGTTCACCAGAAAAATCTTTAGGTCTTATAGATCCAGGAGGGCACCAATCACCATACTTAGAAAATCTCAGTATGTTATCTGGAGCTAAACTAGATAAAAATTCTACATATTTCTTTAGCCCTTCGTAGTGCTCTCTCAGGACTTCTACATCTCCATAGTACTGATAGAGATACCAGGCTATTGTTATATAGGCAGTTCCCCAAGCTGGGTCTGCTGGGTAAAGGCTCCAGTAAGGTGGAACAACATCAGAAACACTTCCATCCTCTTTTTGAGCCAGTTTTATATCATCTAAGTATTTCAAGTAGAACCCTGCCATATCAAAGTTATAAATAGCTTCTTCTACAGTAAGTTGAGCATCTCCCATCCAACCCATTCTTTCGTCTCTCTGCGGACAATCTGTAGGAACACTCATAAGATTACTAAGCTGTCCCCATAGGATATTTCTATGTATCTTATTTATCAATTCATTAGAACAGTTAAACTCACCTACTGGCTCTACTGAAGAGTGTACAACTCGTCCCTCAAGATTATTTAAAGTTGGAACCCCAGGGAAACCAGTAACTTCAACATAGCGGAATCCATGATAAGTAAATCTAGGTTCGTATACTTCTACCCCCTCACCTTTAGTTATATAGACATCAGTTGCAGAAGCACCTCTATTTGGTAGGACATTTATATTACCTGCTTCATCTATAAGTTCGGCAAATCGAAGCTTTACTTCGGTTCCCTCAGGACCCTTTACATATAACCTTGCCCAGCCAGTAAAGTTCTGGCCAAAATCATAGACATATACCCCTGGCTTTGGGTTTATTATCCTTTCAGGTTTTAAAGTCTTAATAATCTTAATTGGAGGCATAAGTTCAGATACCAACTTACCACCAGGAGGTTCTACGAGTTTTACCTGCTCCCAACCACTATCATCAAATTCTGGTAGGTTCCAACCAGGTATCTCTCTTCTAGCATCGTATATCTCTCCATAATATATCCCATTGGCAAGTATAGGTCCATAACTAGTTTTCCATGTCTCATCACTAGCTATGATTTCAATACTACCATCTGTATACTCCACTTCAAGTTGTAAGATTAACTTAGGGAAATCATATCCATAATCTGTAACATATCTTCCGTTCCCTAAAATAACACCAATTGCATTCTTTCCTTCTTTCAAGATATGCGTCACGTCGTATGTAGAATACAATACCTTTTTCTTATAGTCTGTCTGTCCAGGGTCTAAGACTCTATCCCCAATACGACAGCCATTAATATAAAGCTCATATAAACCTAATCCAGATATATATGCCCTAGCTCTTTTTACCTGTCCTTTAAGGGAGAAACCCTTCCTAAATAGAGCAGAATAGGGTATTGTATATGACCTAGCAAATGGAATATCTTTAGATTCGATAGAAAGATACTCGTACTCTTTTCTTCCTATCCACTTAGCTTTCCAGTCAGATTCTTCTATAAGACCCATCTCAAATGTAGCCACTTCACTAAATGGGCTAACGCGGTCTTTACTATCCCACCATCTAACCTTCCAGTAATACCTTCTCCTACTCTCTAAAGGGGAACCACCATATAGAATCAACTGAGAGTTAGATAAAACCTTTCCACTATCCCAGATGTCTCCAATATTATTGTCTATTTTCTCTAAAGAGCTAGATACAATTACCTGATATGCAGACTGTTTCTCTCCGCGATCAGAATGAGATAAAAACCATGATAATCTGGGATTTCTTCTATCAACCCCTAACGGATTTACGTAGTACTCACACCTTAAATTGGTTGGCGCTAAAGGACCTATTCTTTCCATCTTTTTTCTTACCTCCTATACCTTCATTATTTTTTTAAATTTTACGCCTAATTAACCTCTCTTGACAAGTAAGGAGATAAAAAAAGGAGCCCCTATTAACGAAGTCACTATACCAACAGGAATTTCACTAGGAGAAAGAGCGACCCTAGCTATAAGATCGGAGAATGTCAACAGAATAGCTCCTCCAAATAAACTAGCAGGAAATAGAGTCCTATTATCTGGACCTATTATAAGTCTAAGTATATGTGGTACAACTAGACCCACGAAACCTATGACGCCACTAACAGATACCGCTGTAGCAGTTAATAGTGAAGTAAAGACTATAATAATTCTCCTTACTTGCTTCACATTAACTCCTAGAGTCTGAGCCTGCTCATCTCCAAGAAGGAGTATGTTTAAGTCTCTAGTAAAAAGAAATAGCACCATAGTAGAAATAACAAAATATGGAAACATAATCCTTACATGTTCCCAGCCTCTTCCAGAAAATCCACCCATAAGCCAGTATATAGACTCATGGAGGGATGTGTCACTTAATAATAATAGGAAGGACATTATGCTAGATAAGAAAGAGTTTATAGCAAGACCAGATAAAAGGAGATTTAACATCTGATTGTGTCTTCCTCTAGAAGAGATAGAATATACAAGAAGGACTGTAGAAACCCCACCTATAAAGGCAAATATTGGGATAGAACTTACACCTAATATATAGTATCTCAATCTAAAGGCTATTGCCAATACTGCTCCTAAAGCAGAACCTGAAGATATACCGATAATATATGCATCAGCCATAGGGTTTACAAATAAGGACTGGAAAACAGTACCAGCTCCTCCTAAAGATGCCCCTACTAATAGAGACAGTATGACCCTAGGTAGTCTTATCTGCATAATAATGGTGCTAAATTTTGATGTCTCTTTATGATAAAAAAAGTTTTCTAGAATGTCAGAAAAAGATACCTTTACAGTCCCTATAGATACAGATAACAAAAAGGTTATAAAAGTTAATACAAAAAGGATAGAAAAGGTTAAAATTCGTTTCTTCTCCATCATTTTAAATCAATTTACTTAGAAACTCTTTAGCCCTTAAGATATCCCTTATCTGCTGTTCTCCTGAAATTTCCCTCTCTATAGTCAAAGCCCCATCATAACCACACGCCTTTAATTTAGAAATAAATAGAGGATAATTGACCCTACCTTCTCCTAAAGGTTTTTCTACCCCTAAAGACCTACCTCCAGTAGGATATTCCCCATCTTTAGCATGAACACCTCTTACAAATTTGCCAATTATATCTAGGGCATCTACAGGATTAGCTTTACCATACATAAGAAGATTGGCTGGGTCTAGATTTATCCCAATATTATCCATTCCTATATCTTCTATAGCCCTAAGTAGTGTAGTTGGAGTTTCCTGTCCTGTTTCAAAACAAAAGTACTGGCTGTTATATTTACAATATCTTACTATTCCCCTAAGTACTGATATAAGACCAGAGTAAAGTGGATCGTTTGGATTTTCAGGTATAAAACCCACATGAGTCACTATATTTTCTACCCCTATTAATTTTGCAAAATCCGAACCTTTCTTAAGTGCCTCTAGTCTGACATAGCGATATTCTAAAGGTACTAATCCAAGTGTTATAGGACCTTCTATGAAGTTCCAAACTCTAGGTCCTGGCCAACCAACCCACAGATGAGTTATCTCTATCCCCCACTTTTCGGCAGACTCTTTAAGAGCTTGGGCATTTTCTTTAGTAAATAGCTCTGGTTCCCAACATACGACTTGACAAGTAGGTAGATCAAAATCCTTAACCTTCTTTATAGCTGTATCTATCCCCTCTGTTAGAGATACTACTACTCCCAATTTCATAAAACTAAGCCTCCTTTAAACTTTTATCATAAATCTTTCCCCTTTTTATCTTCTTACCCTCTACTATATAAAATATCCTTTCTGCTATATTAGTAGCGTGGTCCCCTGCCCTTTCTAAATATCTAGCTACCTGAGTAAGATAGATGGCATTAGTAATAAGCCTAGGGGTTTCTAATATATAACTCAACAGTTCCCTAAAGACCTGATCATAAAGTGCATCTATTCTCATATCTGTCTCCCATATAGAATCTAGATAAGAAACATTATAATTTTTCAGAGCAGATTCGCACTTAGATATCATATCTACAACGCTATCTGCCATAGCCGGTATATCTATAAGGGGCTTTAACGTTGGTTTGGTAGCTAGAACCTTAGCAGCCTCAGCTACATGAGTAGCATAATCTCCAATACGTTCTATATCGGTAATAATCTTCCAAATACCGCTAACTAATCTTACATCTTCTTCTCTATTAACTACCTTTAGAAACTTTATACATGCTTCTTCAATCTCTAATTCAAGATTATCTATAAGCTTGTCTTCTTTAATTACCTTTTCTGCAAGTTCTAAATCTTTATTGGCTAGAGAATCTACCCCCTCTCTTATGTTCTTTTTAGTCATAGATAACATTTCTAGAGTAAGATCTTTAAGAGAATCTAATTGAAGCCTTTCTTCCATAAGGTTTCCCCTCCTCGGCAAATCTTACTCTAGTAGTATATCAGAATGATATAATATAGGCAAGTTTAAGGCTAAATTATTTATGTTATAATAAATAACGAAATTACAAAGATAATGGAGGGATTATATATGGGAAAGCACATCAAAGTAATAATGGAGTCACCAATAGCTAAAAGCGAAGAGAAGAAAAACTGTCAGGAGTGCCAAACTCCATGTAGATCTGCTTGTAAGACTAGTATGACTGTTGGCAATTTGGTATGTGAGGTAAAGAAACCTTTAGGAAAATGGACTTGGTAAAAAGAGATTGGCATCTTTTCAATATTAAAGGAGAGTATTTTCTCTTTAACAGTCTTGGTTCTCTCTATCAGTTGGATGAAGAGGGGGCTAAGGCTGTTGTTTCTCTTTTCAATGGATTAAGAGATCCGTATGTCTCCGAAGAGACTTACAGAGAAATAGAAGAAATACTAAACTTGCATAATCCTATAAGGATTTATACTGATGAAAATCTAACCCTAAAATCTCTATGTATAAATGTCTCTCACTCATGTAATATGGCTTGTGATTATTGTTTTACAAGACATAACCTTTCTCCCAATGAATCTCTTATGCCCCTAGAGATAGCATACAGAGCTATAGACTTCTTGTTTAAGTCTTCAAAAGATATAAAAAATATAGAGATAGACTTCTTTGGTGGAGAACCCCTATTGAACTTAGATGTTATCAGAAAAGCAAGTATATATGGAAAAGAGAAGGCAAAAGAGTTTGGTAAGCACCTTAGAATAACTCTCACTACTAACGGACTTCTCTTAGACGAAAAAACTTTAGCAATTTTAGATGAGTTAGAGATAAGTATAGTATTAAGTCTTGACGGTGGTAGAGGGGTTCATAATAAGTTTAGACATCTAGCAAATGGAAAAGAATCTTTCAATTATGTATTACCTAATGCTATAGAACTAGCTAGAAGGAGACAAGATGGAGGATATTATATAAGGGGAACTTATACTGCAGAAACAATAAATTTTTCTGATAGCTTCAAAGAGCTAGTCGACTTAGGCTTTAAGTATATATCTTTAGAGCCTGTAGTAACAGATGACTATAAAATCTCAATAAAGAAGGAACATATCCCTATACTAAGAATAGAATACGAGAGAATAGCAGAAGAATGTCTAAAAAATGATGTGAAATTTTTCCACTTTGAACTACCATTTGAAGAAGGAGCATGTCTGCCTAGACTTGCTAGGGGGTGCGGAGCAGGTGTAGAGTATATGGCGGTAACCCCTAATGGTGAGATATACCCCTGTCATCAGTTCGTTGGATATACCCAGTTTAGACTTGGAGAAATTAATAAAGAAACTATCGATCAAGGACTAATAGAAAGATTTATACAACTGAACAATATAGATAGTAAGCCTATATGTAAAGAATGTTGGGCTAGATATCTCTGTGGAGGAGGCTGTTTAGCTAATAATTTTAACATAAACCAAAATATAGAAGAACCTTATAGAGTAGGTTGTGAGATACAAAAATTAAGATTAGAATATGCCCTATGGTTAAGGGCAAAAAGGATGGAGGTAAAGGTATGAAGACAAAAGTTTTATTAATTGTAACTGTAATTGCTTTATCTTTCTGTGGCTTGGCAAATGCAGGAACCTTATCTAACTGGGGACCTACAGGCGTCTCGGAAATACCTAATGCATATGTATTAAGTTTTGGTGTAGGGATAGGTCCCAATATTGGCTTTTATGGTGAACATACCTTAACAAGGATACCTATTACTCTAGGACTTGGAGTCGGCTTAGAGATAGGAGTAACTGGAGTTTCTCTTGCATCAGAAACAGAAGTTATACCTATAATTCATGCAAAGTTAAATATTATAGAGGAAAAGCCACTTTTGCCAAGCATATCTGTTGGCGGTTTGTTAGACCTGAATAATGTATTAGGAGCAAATACCTTCTATCTTGTGCTCTCAAAAGAGGTAGGTAATCTAAAGGGACATATAGGTGCAGGAAGTGGAATATATGAGGGTATATTTGGAGCATTAGAATTCAAGCTTACTGACAAAATAGATTTGATAGGTTTTTATAAATCCGAAAAGATCGGTGTTGCTCTTAATATAAATATACTCTCATTCCTAAATGCCACAATAACTTATCACGAAGGATTTATAGGACAAATAGGAGCATCTATCTCATTATAGAGGTATGGTACAGATACTTGTTATAGATGGTTTAGGTGGAGGATTAGGCTCTGAGATTATATCTAGGTTAAAAGAAATTCCTAATGTAGAAATCATTGCAGTAGGGACAAACTCTTTTGCTACTGGAAATATGCTAAAGGCTGGTGCGAATAAAGGTGCTACCGGAGAAAATGCTATAAGAATTTGCTCTTTAGAGGCAGATATTATAGTTGGTCCTTGGGGAATAGTTATACCTAACAGTATGATGGGTGAGATTACTACAGAAATAGCAGAAGCCGTATCCATAAGTAAGGCGATAAAGGTACTAATACCTGTCTCACATCCTAGATTTGTATTAGTTGAAGAGTCTTCTCCTCCTCTAAATAGACTAATAAATCTAGCCGTAGAAAAGATAAAGGAGATATTAGATGGAAGAACTAGTTCTTTTAAGAAGAGCACCTAATAAAGCTGAGGCAGAAATAATTAAGAGCTACCTAGAAAGTAATGGGATTTATGTTTTTTTAAAGTCATCAACGGTCCCCTATGGTGACGGACCAGTTATGGGAATGGGTGGACCGGTAGAAATCTGGGTTCCTAAAACCTCTATAGAAAGCGCAATAGAACTATTAGAAAAGAAAGAATCATACGAGGGAGGTGGAACTGAAGATGATTCCGCTAAGAGATAGTATACCTTCAAGAAAGTTTCCTATAGTTAATATAGTACTTATAATAGCTAATTTTATAGCCTTTTTCTATGAGCTTTCTCTTGGAGATGAATTAGAACGGTTTATATTTCAATATGGGATAATTCCAGTAAGATTTATACAAGATATAGCCAATCTAGGCTCTGTACCAATAAAGAGTATTATTATCCCTTTCTTTACTGCTATCTTCTTACATGGTGGCTGGTATCATATCCTTAGCAATATGCTTTATCTATGGATCTTTGGAGATAATGTAGAAGACAGGATGGGTCATTTTAAATATCTAATTTTTTATCTCTTCTGTGGTTTAACCTCTAGCCTTGCACATATTATAACAAACCTCTCATCCCCTATACCTACGATAGGTGCTAGTGGTGCAATTTCAGGTGTATTAGGAGCTTATTTTATAATATTCCCTGAATCTAGGATTATGACACTACTACCATTTGGTTTCTTTCTACACATAACAGCTATACCTGCGTTTCTATTTTTAGGTTTTTGGTTTATTTCTCAGACTCTAAATGGAATTGCTAGCCTGGCGATAAGGACATATATAACTACAGGTGGAGTTGCCTGGTGGGCACATATAGGAGGATTTGTAACTGGCCTTATAATAGGTATAAGATATAGACGCCGTTATAGGCCATACTACTATGGATGGTAAAAGGAGGATAAGATGAGAGAACATATAAAAAGGGCATTATTATTAGCATTTATATGTGCTCTTTCTGCAGGCACTTTAGGTTACTTCTATCAACTTACAACTCCAATTATAAATGAACAGCAGATAAAGGCACAGATTTCTCTACAGCAAGAGGTATTACCGCAAGCAAAAGAATTCAAAGAGGTTACTGTCAATGGTAATCGGGTATATTTAGGCTTGAGTAACGGAGATATAGTGGGGGGAACGGCAAAGATTACAGTAAGAGGATATGGAGGGAATATTGAACTAATAATTGGGCTAAATACTAATAGAAATGTCACAGGTGTAAGAGTGTTATCTCATAACGAGACGCCTGGTCTAGGAGAAAAGGCAACAAAAAATGAGTATCTATCCCAATTTATAAATAGATCTAGTAGTGATATAAATACTGTGAAACTTATAACAGGAGCAACAATATCAAGTAAAGCGATAAGAAATGGAGTAAAACAAGGGATAGACTTAATATCTAAGGCTATAGAGGGGTATCAAAAATGAGAAGGTTATTTTCTGCTTCTGAAGAAGAGATTATAAAGGGACAAACAGCAGATATATATTTTGAAAGGACTTATAGAGTATTAGATTCTGTAGGGCTTCTAAATACTCCTGTAGTTGGGGAAATCTTTACTAGAAAGAGTGCATATCTAGGAGGAGTTAAGGAAGTACTAAATCTTCTCTGGGGGAAGAAAGTCAGAATATATTCTCTTGAAGAAGGGGAACACATCGAAGAAAAAGAGGTAGTAATGAGAATTGAAGGACCGTATGGAGAGTTTGGCATATATGAAACAGCAATACTTGGGATATTAGCCTCTTCGACTGGATGGGTAACTGCTGCTAGAGAATGCAAAGAAGCTAGTAAAGGTAAACCGGTTTTATCCTTTGGGGCTAGGCATGTACATCCTGCGGTAGCTTCTGTGATGGATAGAGCAGCTATAATAGGAGGGGTAGATGGGGTTAGCTCTATTCTAGGAGCTGAATTGGTAGGAATAATACCATCAGGAACGATGCCACATTCTCTAATACTAATCATTGGAGATACAGTAGAAGCTGCTAGGGTATTCCACAAGACACATCCAAATATCCCTTTAGTAGTACTAGTAGATACCTTCAAAGATGAGGCAGAAGAGGCTATAAGAGTAGCTAGGGAATTTGGTAAGACTTTATATGGGATAAGACTTGATACCCCAGGAGAAAGAGGCGGAGTAACACCTGAATTAGTTCGTGAAGTAAAGGCAAGGCTTATACAGGAAGGGTTCGACTATGTGAAGATATTTGTCTCTGGCGGGCTAAATCCTGAGAGGATAAAGCTTCTTTCAGAAGCAGGAGCAGATGTATTTGGAGTTGGAAGTTATATATCTGGTGCTCCTCCTATAGATATGACCTTAGATTTGAAAATAGTAAAAGGAAAACCAATTGCCAAAAGAGGAAGGATACCTGGAATTACAAATAATCCTAGACTTAAATTAGTTTATGATAACTTGGTGCCGGAAGCCGGGGTCGAACCGGCATGAGCTAAAAAGCTCAGCGGATTTTAAGTCCGCAGCGTCTACCTATTCCGCCATTCCGGCAACTCCTATTACTTATTATACAAAGAAAGTAACTCTTGTCAATAGCCTGACGACTCTGATCTGTAATCACTTATTTCCATCCTTTTCTTGTATAATTTAAGCATAAAAGTCATTCTTTCCATTAATATTCAGGTCCAATTTCTATTGACAGATATATGGATAAGGTATATAATGTTCTTTGGACGATGAGTCCAGTTTTAAAATTTTTAGGAGGTATTTGTAATGGTAACAGGTAAAGTTAAGTGGTTCAATGCTCAGAAAGGGTATGGATTCATTACCCGAGATGACGGTGGCGATGTATTCGTTCACTACTCAGCCATTAAAGGCCAAGGCTATAGAACCTTAGAAGAGGGACAGAAGGTCGAGTTCGACGTTGTCCAGGGAGAAAAGGGACCGCAAGCAGCAAATGTAACTGTCTTAAGGTAGCTTAACCTGGAAAAGAATAGGCCCTGGGATATATCCCAGGGCCTTAATTTTTATAATACAAACCCCATAAACTTGACTATAAAGGCTTTATCTATTAATATAGACTAGAAAATAAATTCTTGGTCTAGGAGGCGTGGAATGAATATAGAAGAGGTACTGTTAAAATACGAACCAAAGAGGGAAAATATTCTCCTAATACTTCATGAGTTGCAAAATTCAAAGTCAAATCAATTCCTCTCTAAAGAAGATATAGAGAGTGTAGCAAGGTATTTGGGATTACCTCCAAGTAAGGTATATGAAACTGCCACATTTTATGGACTTTTCAGTACAAAACCAAGGGGTAAGTACATAGTGAGAGTGTGTGTATCTACCCCATGCCACGTTGAAGGAGCTGAGGAGATTAAAAAGACTCTAGAGGAAACGCTAGGAATAAAGCTAGGAGAAACTACTGAAGATGGATTATTTACTCTAGAGGAAGTCAGCTGTCTGGGGATCTGTGGGGTTGCTCCTGCAATGATGATAAATGAGGAGGCTTTTGGAAACCTTACACCAGAAAGAGCTATTGAAATTATAAATTCATTTAGAGAAAGAGAGGGAGAGAGATGATAGTAAGAAGTCATATCCTCATAGGAATAGACGCTTCCTCTATCCTTGCTGGCGCTAGAGAGGTAATGCAGGCACTAATAAAAGAGATAGAAAGAAGGGAGCTTCAAGAAGAAGTAAAGGTATTGGAAACAGGTTCTTTAGGGTCTAGTAGTGACGGTGTAGTAATGGTGGTCTATCCTGAAGGGATATACTATAGAAATGTTAAAGTTGAAGATGTGCCTTTAATAGTAGAAGAACATCTACTTAAAGGACGACCAGTAAGAAGACTTATGGTTCAAACAGCGACTCCTGGCATAGTTACTAAAGAACCTACAAAATTTGACGTATCCAAGCAACCTCGTATAGTGCTAAAAAATGTCGGGCTTATTAATCCCGAGTCTATAGAAGAATATATCGCTGTTGGAGGATATGAAGCTCTGGGTAAAGCTCTTCTAGAGATGAAACCTCAAGATGTGATACAGGAGATAAAGAATTCTGGACTAAGAGGAAGAGGAGGAGCTGGATTCCCAACAGGATTAAAGTGGGAATTAGCATTTAAGGCAAAAGGGAGTCCTAAATATATAATATGCAATGCAGACGAAGGAGAACCTGGGACATTTAAAGATAGGCTTATACTCGAGGGTGATCCTCATAGAGTTATTGAAGGTATGGTAATAGCAGGTTATGCAGTTGGGGCAACTAAAGGTTATATATATGTTAGAGGCGAATATGAACTATCGATAGAAAGATTAGAAAAGTCAATTTCTCAAGCTAAAGAGTACGGATTTTTAGGAGATAACATATTTGGGACAGACTTTAGCTTTGATCTCTCCATAAAGAAAGGTGCTGGAGCCTATGTATGTGGAGAGGAAACAGCACTAATAGAATCTCTTGAAGGTAAGAGAGGTGAACCTAGATTTAAACCTCCATATCCTACAGATGCAGGTCTATGGGGAAAACCTACAGTAATAAATAATGTGGAGACTCTGGCAAATGTACCGAGTATAATACAGAATGGAGCCAACTGGTTTAGAAGTTTCGGAACTGAAAAGTCTCCTGGAACTAAAGTCTATTCAATATTGGGGCATATAGTAAATGCTGGACTTATAGAAGTACCTATGGGAGTTACGCTAAGAGAGATAATCTACGGGTATGGTGGAGGTATGAGGTCGGGTAAATTTAAGATAGCACAGGTAGGTGGAACCGCAGGAGCTCTATTAGGAGAAGATGCGTTGGATATCCCAATGGACTTTGACAGTCTCAGACCTTTAAATGCAACCTTAGGCTCTGGAGCTATCCTCATAATGGATGATTCTACCTGCATAGTTGATGTCCTTAGATCCGTTGTAGCATTTTTTAGGAGAGAATCCTGTGGAAAGTGTACCCCTTGTAGAGTTGGTGGAGAAAAAATCTATAACCTTATAAATAATATAAACGGTAGCGAACCTGATATAGTAGACAAACTAATGGATATGGCACTTTATATGCAACAGTCTAGTTTCTGTGCTTTAGGACAATCCTATATAATGCCTATAGCATCTGCAATAAAGTACTTTAAAGACGAGATCATAGAACATACATATGGGAAATGTAGAACAAATAAATGCCATTTTAGTAGAGTAACAGAACTTGCAGAATTGGCAGTTTAACAGATTCTAGGGAGAGGGTCACCCGAGAGCATATCAAGAATCCTTCTTGAACCTAACCTTGTAACTAAAATAACTTTACCAGGATGCTCTCTGGTGACCTTTCCTATTATTTTAGCATCCTTTCCATAAGGAGAGTTATGCATTGTTTCTATAGCTAAATCCACTTTATCCTCTGGAACTATAGCTACAAGTTTTCCCTCATTAGCAATATAAAGAGGATCAAGTCCAAGAAGTTCACAGGCACTTTTCACTGAATCTTTTATAGGAATTTCTGACTCGTGTATCTCTATTCCAACATTAGAGGCTTGTGCTATTTCATTAAGTGTCGTAGCTAGTCCACCTCTAGTCGGATCTCTAAGCACACTAATATCTGGTACAACTTCTATAATACTCTTTACCAACTTATTAAGGGGAGCAGTATCGCTCTTAACATCTGCAAAGAAACTTAAGTCTTTCCTTGCACTAAGTATAGCTATACCATGATCCCCTATAGTTCCACTTAAAATAACTACCTCGCCCGGTTTGGCATTATCTCCTCTTATATCTATTCCTTTAGGGATAACGCCTATACCAGAGGTATTTATAAATATCTTATCCGCTTTTCCCTTCTCTACCACTTTTGTATCTCCAGTGATAATCTTTACCCCTGCATCTTCAGCTGACTCTTTTACTGAGATAATAATCTTTTCTAGCTCGTCAATAGTCAAACCTTCCTCTATAATGACTCCCAAGCTTACATAGAGAGGTTCTGCCCCAACCATTGCTAGGTCATTAACTGTTCCATTTACCGCCAACTTACCTATATCACCACCTGGGAAAAATATAGGGTTTACTACATAACTGTCCGTAGTAAATGCCAGACGACCATCAAGCTCAAATACAGCAGAGTCATTCATCTGAGAAAGGATTTCATTATTAAGATGCTTTACAAATATATCTCTTATCAACTGATGGGTAAGGCTTCCTCCACTTCCGTAGGAAAGAGTTATCTTCCTTTCATTCATCTTCTTACTCCATAGAGGTAATAAGCACTACAAGTTCCTTCTGAAGACACCATACAGGGACCTATCGGATTACTAGGATTACAGACTTCACCAAAGAGTGGACATTCTAATGGAGATACAACGCCTCTTATAACTTCTCCACACCTACAGGCTTTATTCTCTTCTTTTATCTCTTTTATACTTATAGGGAACTGAACACTAGCATCAAATTCTTCGTATTCTTTTTTTATCTTTAATCCACTATTAGGTATTTTCCCTAAACCTCTCCAATAAGAATCATTTATCTCAAAGACTTTATACATAACGTCTTGCGCCAATTTGTTTCCGCTAGGTCTAACTGTCCTAAGGTATGTATTTATTACCCTCGGTTCATTCTCTTTGATCATCTCCAATAAGGCTCTTATTCCAAGAAGTATATCTATGATATCAAAACCTGCTATTGCTAAAGGGATCTTATAGTCCCTAGGGAGAAAATTCCAAGCATCTGATCCTATTACAGTACTGACATGCCCTGGGCCTAAAATTCCATCCAATTTTACCTCCCCCAATTCTAGTATAGACTTCATAGCAGGAGGTGTAAGCTTATGCATAGAATATACGAAAAAGTTACTTATCCCTTTTCTCTCGGCTTCAATTATAGCTCCTGCAACGGTAGGAGCGGTAGTTTCAAAACCTACACCCAAAAAGATGACATTTTTCTCCGGATTCTGCACTGCTATATCTAATGCTGACATACAACTATAAACAACTCTTACATCCTTTCCTTCCGCCTTTATATCTTGAAGGCTCTTATAACTTCCAGGGACTCTAATCATATCACCAAAAGTCGTTATTATTGTATTAGGCATTTCAGCTAGAGCTAAAAAATAATCTATATCTCTATTATCAGTTACACATACAGGGCAACCAGGACCTGAAAGCATAGTAATATTCTTGGGAAGAAGTTCTCTTATACCGAACCTAAAGATGGAATGGGTATGGGTACCACAAAACTCCATAATAGTAACATTTCCAAGAGAGGAGGAGATATCTTCTATTTCAGAAAGAACTTTCTTGGATAATTGGATATCATTATAATTTAGAGACTTCATCTTTTCTTTAACTCTTCTAAAACTGTATAGTATTCTTTTATTTTATAAGCCAAAGGAGAGTCTAAAGAAATTTTACATACATCCTTCAAAACAGTATCTAAGCCTTCTTTTTTTATCCTCTCCTGTAGTTCTAAAGCACTCTTATCCTCTTCGTAATCAAACAGAAGTGCTCCAGCTATGCCAATAGCCAGATTATCAAATGAGAGATTGTACCTTTCACATTCTAATGCCGGTCCAACTAGTCTGTCTTCTGGACCAAGTTTTCTTATTGGGTCTCTACCCACCCTAAATACAGTATCTCCAAGGTTTTTATTAGAGAATCTCCTCAAGAGAATATCCAGGTAATCTTCTATATAAATTAGATCTAAACCTAATCTAACTAGTAAGGCTTTTACCTCTTTTAAAGCCCCAATAAGTATTTCTCTTATCCAAGCATCCTGAATTGCATCTGATACATAAGTATACCCTTTTAGAAATCCTAGATATCCAAGTATCGCATGCCCTGTATTAACTGTGTATATCTTTCTCTTCCAAAAGAGGTTGAAGTCATCAACAAAATCTAAGCCTTTTATATTAATTAATGGACCGACAAAAGCAGATTTCTCTATAAGAAACTCGTCATAATCTTCAACATTAACAGCAAGACTACCCCTTTCACTAGGAGGAACTATACGGCCTATCTCCACATTAGGAAAACCAATCCATTCTGGTAGAGGAGAAAAATACTTAGAAATCTCTGATTTTAGCTTCTCAGTAGAACGATAGAAATTTTCACAAGCAATAACATTAGTTGGAAAAGGTATATGCATCTTCAAACCTTCTGCTATTATAGGAGCAAGTGATAGATAAACATTTGGACCTACAGCGGTAGAGATAATACTTGCCTGTGATATATACTCTAAGAGTTTATCTCTATCCCTATTTATATGATAAATTTCAAAATCTTTAACATTCTCTTCTCTTACAGATTCACCTATAAGTCTAACTGTATAATATTTCTTATCCCTTAATAAAGAGATAAGTTGGTCATCAACGTCTGCAAAGATAACCTTGTAACCTGCCTTAGAAAATATATGACCTATATGCCCCCTTCCAACGCTTCCTGCTCCAAACTGGACAACTATATTCATCTACCCTTCTAAATACTCCTTAAGTTTCTTGGCTCTACTAGGATGTCTTAACTTTCTAAGGGCTTTAGCTTCTATCTGTCTTATTCTCTCTCTAGTAACATTGAATAGCTTTCCAACTTCTTCTAGGGTATGAGGTCTTTCTCCTCCTAAGCCAAATCTAAGAACTAATATTTCCCTCTCTCTAGGAGAAAGTCCCTCTAGTATCTCCTGTATGTCTTCCGAAAGCAGATGCTGAGAAGCGGTATCTGCAGGAGCTACTGTAGACGTATCTTCAATGAGGTCTCCTAGTCTACTATCTTCTTCCTCTCCAACTGGTGTCTCTAAGGATATTGGCTCTTGGGCAGTTCTTATTATCTCTTCAATCTTCTCAGGAGGAACCCCCATTCTCTCTGCTATCTCCTCTATAGTAGGCTCTCTTCCCAATTCCTGTAGAAGTTGACGAGAATGCTTAACTAATTTGTTTATTGTCTCTATCATATGAACAGGAATTCGTATAGTTCTAGCTTGGTCTGCTATAGCTCTAGTTATAGCCTGCCTTATCCACCAAGTAGCATAAGTACTAAACTTGTATCCCTTTCTATAGTCAAACTTTTCTACTGCCCTCATCAAACCAAGGTTTCCTTCCTGTATAAGGTCTAGGAATGAGAGGCCCCTACCTATATACTTCTTGGCTATGCTAACTACAAGTCTTAAATTTGCGTTTATAAGTCTTTCTCTAGCGGATTGATCATTGTTCTCCTTAACCCTCTTGGCAAGTTCTACTTCTTCCTCAGGGGTAAGGAGAGGTATCTTCCCTATCTCTCTAAGATAAAGTCTTACCGCATCATCTAGAGGGACAGCCTCTTCCGCCTCTATTTCCTCTTCCAGCTTTTCAGCCTCTACAGGCAGTCCCTTTAATTCTTCCTCTTCCTCTATCTCTATGCCAAGATTTAGGAGTAGTTTATAAAGGTAATCTAGATGATCAATATCTAATTCTTCTCCAGGAATAGCCTTAAGTATGTCATCATGAGTCACAAATCCCTGAGTTCTGCCCTTATCAACAAGATGCTCTATATTGGAGTTAAACTCGTCTTCTACAAATTCTTCTTGTTCTCTAATCTTTTCATCCATTTACTGACATTCTCCTTTCCCCTATACTAAATATTTCTTTAGTTAACTCTTGAATCCTGTTAGCGAGCTCTTTAACCTTTTCAACCTCACCACTCTTTTCTGCCAATTCTAATTCCTTTATAAGCTCATCTTTTTTCTTCTGCAATATTATACCATTTAGTCTATTTATAGTTTCATTTAAGGTATTCTCAGATAATTCTATCTGCTCAGATATATTTATCTGAGCAATTATATTCGAAAGTCTATCATCTTCTATTTCGAATCCACCACCCTTAAAATCCCATTCTAATAGACGCTCATATATCTCCTTATATTCCTTTACTGTAAATATATCAGATTGAAACACCTGTTTAATTATGTTAAGAAACCTTACATCATTAAGTGCAAATAATAAGAGCTGTCTCTCTAACTTTTCTCTTAAGGCATCTATATCTTCACTATGCATCCAACTTAACGCAGAAATAGAAGTAATCTCAAATTCTTTCTTCCTTGAGGTGTAAAATAGGTCAAATTCTCTATAAAGTATCTCTGGAGGTATCTTACCAAGAGCAGCTATCTTATCTAAGTATGCCCTTTGAACAGATATTCTAGGTTCACTTCTCAGTAGTGGGAAAAATTCCTGGAAGAACTGAATCCTTCCTTCTAGTGATGATATATCGTATCTATTTATCAATAGCTCTAGCATATAATCAAGAAATGTCTTAGCCCTATTTATAATATCTAAGAAGACTATAGGACCCTGATTACGAATAAGTTCATCTGGATCCTTAAAGACAGACCAACGAGCTATTCTAACATTACAACCAACTTCTCTTAACACATTTGCTCCTCTAATTACAGCCAAATCTCCTGCAGTATCAGTATCAAAGGCTATCACAATATCCTTTGCTATTCTTTTTAATGCCAGTCCTTGCTCCCTAGTAAAAGCAGTCCCCATAGACGCTACAACATTCTTTATACCAGCCTGATACAAAGATATACAATCCATATAGCCTTCTACTATTATTGCCTGATCTTTCTTCATTATCTCGTCTCTAGTCTGGTATAAACCATAAAGGATATGACCCTTTCTAAAGACAGGAGTCTCCGGAGTATTTATATACTTTGGTAGAGAGTCATCTAATACTCTACCACCAAAACCCAAAGTATGTCCTGTGATGTCAATAATAGGGAAGATTATCCTATCCCTAAAACGATCATAGGTCTTACCAGTTTCTTTGTCATTTATTATAAGCCCCAGCATCTCCTGTATTTCTATGCTTATACCCTTCTTCTCAAGAAACTTCTGTAGGGCATTCCAACTAGGAATTGCATAACCAAGCTTAAATGTATCAATAGTATCCTTTTTTATTCCTCTCTTAGCTAAATAGTCTCTAGGAATTTTACCGTAATTAGTCTCTGTAAGTATATAATGAAAGTACTTAGTCACTAAATCATTTACTTTATAAAACTCTCTGATACCTCCAGAAGTCTCATCACCAGATTCATCTATCTCTATGCCAACTCTTCTACCAAGTTGAGCAAGAGCTTCTCTATAGGAGAGATGCTCTATTTTCATCAGGAATTTAATGACATCTCCCCCCTCTTTACAGCCAAAGCAGTAGAATAACTGTTTCTCCGGACTTACAGTAAAAGAAGGATTATGATCATTATGAAAAGGACAGAGTCCTATGTAATTCTTACCAGACCTTGTCAGCTTTACGTAAGAGGAGATAAAATCTACTATATCGATCCTCTCTTTTATTCTCTGAGAGATACTCATATTAATATTATATCACGGTTCAAATTACCTCTTTGATATAATTCCAATCTTAGAAGAATTTCTTATGACAACCTCTATGATATTGCCATCCTTAGCTATTTCTGAACTCACATATCCCATCCCTATCCCAACATCGAAACGAGGAGAATAATTACCTGAGGTAACTCTACCTACTCTCATCCCCTTATATCTAACCTCGTCTCCTTTCCTAGGTATCACTTTTTCTTGTAGTTTAAACCAGACTAAACTCTCTTTGGTTCCACTTCTGATAATATCTCTAATTACACTAGAGCCTATAAAATTTCTGCCATTTAATTTTACAAACCTCTCTAAGCCTGCTGTTATTGGATCTATGTCTTCACTTAATTCATTACCATATAGGCAGTATCCAGCTTCAAGTCTAAGGATATCTCTAGCTCCTAAACCACAGGCTGTTCCTCCTAAAGATATGGCTTTCTCCCATAAAGATGCGATTACTTTAGAAGGGGCAAATACCTCAAATCCATCTTCTCCTGTATAACCTGTCCTGGAAATGACTATTTCCTCAAGCTTGATTAAAGAAAACCTTTTTAAGTTACTCAGGTCTATACCAAATAGCTTTTCAGTTACTTGTTTAGAATTTGGACCCTGGATAGCTATAGAAGAGAGACTTTCCGTAACATCCTCAATAACTTCTTCCTTGCTATGAAGTCTTAGCCAATCTAAAACTTTTGTATGATTACAAGCATTAGCTATGAGTAAGAAGCAAGAACTATCTAATCTCATAAGGACTGTATCATCTATTATTCCTCCTCTTTCATTACAGAGGAGAGTATACTGAGCTCTTCCAACATCAAGTCTTCTAGGATCATTAGTAAAGAGTCTGTCTAAAAGTTCTAGAGAATCAGATTTTATTAAAAAACGAGCCATATGGGATACATCAAATATGCCTACATTAGCCCTAGTAGACTTAGCCTCTTCTACTATACTAGTATAGTAAAGCGGCATTTGCCAATCAAAGAAGTTTATAAACTTGGCTCCTAATCCCTTATGTAATTCATAAAGAGGGGTATATTTCATAATGTAATATTTACCTCCTAAACATCTCTGACGCTTGTAATATAAAAAATACGATTCTTTCTCCTAAAGACCCCTTTTCTCTAAGCACCCTATAATGAATGCCATCTGAAAGTATGGCTACCGTCCCATCTCTATCTGTCCTGTATACTCTTATATTGTTCTTCTTTAATAGCTCTAACACCTCTCTATGTGGATGTCCGTAGGGGTTGTCTCTGCCAACTGATATAATAGCAGTTTCAGGTAATACTATATCTATAAGTCTCTGGTTAGTTCCACTATTAGAACCATGATGAGATATCTTTAATATCTTACTTCTCAACTTATCTTTATTAGTTTTTATAAGAAAGGATTGTTCCTCTATCTCTGCGTCACCTAAGAAGAGAACATCAAAATCTTTGTAGGATAACTTACTAACAACAGAGCCATTATTGATATCTTTTATATTGTCAGGTAAAGGGAAAATGTAAAGTTCTGCATCCTGTATATGAATAGTCTGTCCATTGGGTCTTATATAGCTTATCTTTTTCTCTTCCACCAGGTCAAGGAGCGATTTATACATCTTTGAAGTATGTGGTATACCAGGGTCTAGATAATACTCCGGATTGTATCTCCTGATTATCTCAGCCATACCCCCTATATGGTCACTATGAGGGTGGGTAATAATTACCAAATTTAAACTCTTTACTCCGAAAGAATTTACCTTATCCGCAGATAAGCTTCCATCTGGACCAGCATCTATTAAGATGTTTCTATTGAAGGCTTTAATAAGGATGCTGTCTCCTTGTCCTATATCAAGGACAAAGACTCTCACATCTGCATTGAATAGTAAACTTCTAGAGGAAAATATGTCTCTTATATTGGGGTCAGATATACCAAGACTTATTATGAAAATAGAGAATATAATAAGAATAGCAGTAGACTTCCTAGTTTTTCTCACAGTTGAATATCGCCTTTTTCTTCTCTTTCTCTGAGTTTATCAAGCTTAGCCTTAGTCTCTCTTTTACGTTTCTCAGCTTCCTCTTCATCTACATTAAATTCAACAATGACAACGTCTCCCTCTTTAGCCTCTCTTGGAAGAAGAAATCTAGGAATACCAATAGTCATATCATTAACTAATACTGCTATATCTCCTTCGAACCTATCTATAATGAACTTTACTTTTTTAGTGGACATGGACCCTCCTCAGGACAAGGACCACTAAAACAGAAGGGACCAGCCTTTTCAAATATAATGGGGGCAACATTTCTGACTTCTTTAAGCATAAGATTAGCCATCGTCCTTATTTCCCACTGTGCCCTAAGACAGCATCTAAGATTAAAGAAATGTAATAATTCTCTAGCATTCATAGTAACTATAATCTTTGTAGTAATACCTTGAGGTAAGACGTATCTTGCATCCTCTTCAGGAATGCCTAACTCAATAAGTTTGTTATATGTAGACTTAGCAAGTTCATTTATATTAGACAACAACTCTAATGCAGAATCATTCTTCATAATAGAAGGTGGTATAACAAATTCTGCATTGGACATCTTTACATACCTTTGACTCTGCTGTGAATAGCTAGCTATTCTATGCCTGACCAACTGATGTGAGGTTACTCTAGATATACCTTCTATACCAAAAGTAAAATTAGCATGTTCAAACGGAGACAAATGACCAGACCTTCTAAGCTTATCTAAAAGTTCTTTGACTTTATCATCAGTGAGTTTTTCAGCAAGCTCAGAGATATTGATCTTACTGTAGCATAATCTTGCAGAAAGAGCAACTACTCTATCTGGCTCAGGTGTATAAGATAAAAGTCTTACATTCATATGAGGTATTATACCATAAAAATGGTGGGCGGTAGTGGAGTTGAACCACTGGCCTCTTCGGTGTCAACGAAGCGTTCTCCCGCTGAACTAACCGCCCACTCATGGAGGGGACGCCCGGATTCGAACCGAGGAATAGCGGATTTGCAATCCGCCGCCTTAATCCGCTTGGCTACGTCCCCTTAGCTATAACTATACTATCATAATATCCTCTAAAAAGCAATAGCAAATAGACTAAAACAAGGATTAATTGTCTAGGCTTCAATATTCCTACATGGGATATAGAGGTCTAAGATTACTTCCTTTTCACCTTTCTCTTGAGGCGCAACAAAACGCTCATAGGTGTAGACCTCTATCATATACCCTACTGAATCGTCATATTCAAATCCATTTTCCTTCATAGCAGTTACAGTTAGTGGTGTTCCTTCCATATATATCTCAGGTTCTACTCCTTTAATCCAGCTAATAGCCATCTTGCAAGCAGGCAAGTCACGAAAGTCAAATCTTTCCGGTACAGGAGTATTAGGGTTCATAAGCATGCCAACTATATAAGAAAATTCATTGGTATCGGGGTCATAATCCCCTTCCCAACCGACATAAGATGGATCCAAGATATAATCGGACATAGATTCTAATACTTGAAATGTCCCCTCTTCAAAACATTTCATCCAAAATTGTGGAATCGGATTGTACTCTCCACCCACCTTTACCTTAATCTCCTTGCCAATAACTCTAGCAGGACCAAAATCAGTAAAGATGATATTAACTAAATTAGCCATAAAATTTTGCCTCCCTAAATTCGGCTAATAAAATCTCTTCTAAAAATAGTTCCAATTACAGAATAACACACAAAGGTAGATTCGTCAAATAAGACTATCTCTTTTATGGATTAACTATGACCTTTATGCATTTATCCTTATTCTTATCTGCAAATTCTAATGCCTCTTGCGTCTTATCTAAGGGAAAATGATGTGTAATAAGAGTCTCTAGGTTTATCTTTCCTTCAGCTACTAGGTCTATAGCCTTTTTATATACATTTGCATATCTAAATATACCAAGGAGGTCTAATTCCTTAGAACTTACCTCGTTTATATTGATTCCAATGTAGTCTTCAGAAGCTAAACCTATAAAGACAATCTTCCCTCCCCTCTTAACAAATCTTGTAGTCTGACCTATAACAGAGGAATTACCAGAAGCCTCAAAAACCACGTCAACCCCATCTTTGATATAATCTTCTAACTTCTCTGTCTTACTATTTATAACGGAGTCTGCCCCAAGTTCTTTAGCCTTTGAGAGTCTAAAATCGTTTATATCGACTATAAAAACCTTCTCCGCTCCATAAGCCCTGACAGCTTGAAGAGTCACCAAACCTATCGGTCCTGCTCCAAAAATCAACACAGTATTTCCAGGTCTTATCCCAGCCCTTTCTGAAGAATAGACCCCTACAGATAGGGGCTCTATCAAAGCCCCTTCATCATAGGAGACATTATCTGGAAGTTTAAATGTAAAATCTTCAGGATGTGCAATATACTCAGCAAAAGCTCCATCGACAGGTGGCGTTGCCATAAAGACTACATCTGGGCAGAGATTATATCTACCAGTCTTGCAGTATATACATTTCCTACACGGTATCCCAGGTTCTAGTGCTACCCTATCACCTACTTTTAAAGACTTTACTTTAGGTCCAATCTCAACTACTTCTCCTGCACATTCATGACCTAGAATTAGAGGCTTCTCCACTACAAAAGAACCTATTCTCCCCTCATTATAGTAGTGTATATCAGAACCACAGACACCTACAGATTTTATCCTTACTAAGACCTCATCATCCTTAGGTTTAGGAATTTCTCTCTCTTCTATGGAGATCTTTTTTACTCTTTCTAATACTGCTACCTTCATAATAGAATCACCTCTTTTCAAGTAACATTATATAATCTTTAGCAACTCTTAGATCTTCTAAAGCCTCTTCCACACCACATATAGGTTCTATCTCTCTCTTTATAGCTCTGATAAAGTTTAAAGCCTGATTATACATTGCATGGACCCAAGGTAACTGTGGAATGATAGTCTCAGGTAATTTCCCGTTTCCAGGGTCTTTAAATATTTCTACTCTACCTGCCCTATTACTTGCCAGAGGAGCAGGTAGAGTAAGTTTTATATATCCATGCTCAAATGTTATTAGGACAGATTCCTGCCAGTCAATAGTGGTAGAGTATGGAGCCATCTCTATTATAAATGGTATTCCGCTTTTACTCTCTCCTGCCATTATAACCCCTGAAGGATCGGCGTATCTTACTTTATAAGACTCACCTAGAAGGTACCTCAATAGGTTTACCTGATGTATATAGTAATTAACAAATTCAACATATTTTTTATACGTCTTCTCGTCCATATCAATAGGTGGAGGGTCTTGCTCAAGACTTGGATAAGGGTCCTCTGTCTTTATTAGGTCATTAAAACCACCAGCAATCCAATCTCCTGGAGGCATTGTAATACGGATGTATTTCAACTTTCCAATCTCATTAGATTCCTTAAATTCCTTTATCGTCTCTTTTACATATACCGTAGCAGGATCGCTCCTCTTATGATAGCCAACCATAATCCAAGTCCCAGATTCTTTTACTAATTTCACTATTCTTTCTCCAACTTCAACAGAACTTGCTAGCGGTTTCTCAATAAATATAGGAACCTTTGCCTCTAATAGCTTAGGTACAATAATCCCGTGAGTAGTGAATGGTTGGACTGCTACTATACCATCAAAGTCCTCATTGTCTAACATCTCTTTGTAATCTTTATAAATCTTAGGGATACCATAACGTTGAGCAACTTTCCTCCCTAGATTCTCTCGTAACTCAGCAATAGCAACAACTTCACAGTCAGGAATAATGGCATAATTCTTAAGATGGGCGCATTGTCCCATATTGCCAACACCAACAAATACCAACTTCACCCTACCCATAACTTTACCAACTCCTATTTTATAGAGATTTCAAAAGCTTAGAGAGAGACTCGAATGATTCCTTAGTTATAACATCTATAGGCTTTGCCCAATACTCATCCCTAAATATCTCTACAGATAAGAAACCGTCATAGCTCTTTCTCTTTAAAATTCCCAAAATCTCCTTGAGAGGAATTACACCCAAACCTAAGTATAATCTATTCTTGTCCGTCAGTTTCTCTCTAGGAAGGTCTTCACTATCGTTTATATGAACTAAAAAGAGTCTTTCTATAGGGATAGATTCTATTTCTTCTAAAGAAACCCCAGACTTGTAATAGTGAAAGGTATCCATCATAATACCCAACGAATTATGTCCTACATATTCTACTATATCTAAAGCCTCTTTCGGACCAGGAATAAAGGGATGCATTCCTAGTGGTTCTATTGCCAATTTTACTCCATAACTACTTGTAATTTCTATACACCTTTTAACAAACTCTCCTACCTTTTTAATAGCATCTCTATACCCCATATCTCTAGGAGGGATGTCGGGACAGACCAAAAGCATCTCACAGTTAATCCTATTTGCAACCTTAGCACCCCATTCTATATTCCTTATAGAAGCTTCCGTATCTCCAAATGCGCTTAAGAAGAAGGGACATATAGAAGCTGGTTTTAGATTATTTTTCTCTAGTAGTTCTTTTAAATTCTCCGCCGAATTAGACTCAAGAAATTTTCTTATCTTATCGACCCATAATTCTATACCTTCAAAACCAGCCTTACTAGTAGATACAATATCTTCTTCCAAAGAATAGGGCATTGTAGTAGCTTCATTTATACAAGTTCTCATAATAATCACCTCGCCTCCAAAACTAAGACCCAATCCTGATATATTGGTAATCTCACCCCCGAACCCTCTACAAGCTCCGGTAGTTGCCACTTCTTATCTTCATTAGGTGTAACAATTCCAATATCAATTTCATCTCCATTTGCAGGATTGAAAAGATATGCCTTATATGAAACACTATCTTCTATATCTCTTACCTTGAAATTATTGTAGAATAGTGGAAGATATATAATACGGACCTCTTTAGGAATCCCTGCACAATAGGGATAGTAATGATTCTTTTTATTCTCATCTGATATTTCTACTTCTACCCACTCTGGATGTGGCTCAAATCTCCACCATTGATATCTCTCCAATAACTTCTTGGCAATCCCTAGCTGTTTAGAACCTGGAAATTTATATGCAACTTCCCAAGGAGTATCTCCCCAACTCATCCCGTGGGGAGATGGTCCATAAGGTTCATCTTTTCTATTGACCTGCCATACGCCATTTGCTCCATAGGTATATCCACATGCTCCATTAAGGATACTTGCCCAGAACATAAGCCTCTGTATCTGTTCCCTGCATTGTCCCCCTATCCCTTCATAGCAGACTTCTCCATTAACTACTGGTTTCCTGGGTTCTCCATTATAAGATTGTCGAACTCTAAACACAGTGTTTCCTATGCTACTATCACTATGTCCTGTCTGAAGCATATCAAAGTCTATGACTTCTAAGATAGGAGTAAACTCTCTAGTATATGTCCCTGGATGGACAGTCACAGGTCTATGGAATGGGTCTATCTCTCTTAAGTATTTACCTATCTCTATCCATCCTTTCCTTTGGAATTCTCTATCCCGCTCTTTCTCTTTTGATAAATAGTATGGCATATCATACTCTCCAGCTAATAACCAGACTACTGGATATGCAGAATACCTTGCAACTAAATATCTCCAATGCTTTTTCATCTTTTCTATCCCAAGCCAGAGAAGGTGATATCCCCAACCACCTACAATACAGGGAACAAGACCTGACTTTATAAGCCAACCAATCCTTAGATCTGCCATATCAAAATAATCTGGATTTATTCTTGAATAGCCCTTTTCCCAAGGAAAACCAGCTTCATTCTCTCCTCTAGGATCAAAAGCTGGCATATCAGGATAAAGACCTGCTACAATCTGAATGACAGAGAACCCTTTTTTCACTCTATCATGAGTCAAGAGTTGAAACTCTTCAGGCCAAGAAAGCCTCTTACATAGTCCCATCCACCAAGTATCACCTAGCCAGAAAAATGGTGTCCCATCTATGTGTTCTAAATACCTTTTATTTCCACTAACTCTAATAGGTCCATGTCTAAATAGAGGATTATCCCCCTCATAAGGTATAACCTCTAGTTCTCCTTGATGGTTATGTAAGCTCAAATTAGATGAAGCAGAACATATAATCCTATAAGTATGTCTACCTATCTTATAGCTCGAATATCGAATTCTCCAAGTATTTCCACCACTCCAAAATGCTGGGACGATCTTCTCTTCACCATCGGGCTCTGTAAAGACAGCAGAAACTTCAACTTCATTGAAGGGATCTAAATAAGATTTCTCAGAATCAAAAGATAACTCAATCACACAGTTCTGCTTTACATAAAGCATTAAAACCTCCTCAAGATATATTTATCTCTAAGGCTAATTATAGCATGATTAGCATTCTAGTAATAGATTCCAAGCATTAGAAATGTCTCTAATCTAGGGATTTTGACTTCTATATAGTTATCCTTTATCTCATAAGGCAGAAATACCTCTTCAGGTAGGATTAATACCTTAGTAAACTGCTTTCCATTAGTTTTAATTCTAAGTCTTAAGTTAAATATAGGTATATTTGGTAGTTCCTGCTGAAAGTTTAAAAGATTAATTACGTACCTATTATTCTCTTCCTGATGAAACATTGTAACCTCTACTGATTTAGGAGCATCTACCTCAAGTGAAAAACCTTCTTTTACCAAAGATTTGATAAGCCTAATAAATAACTGTCTGTGCGTTTCATGCTCTACCATTTCTAGTGGTCCAGCAACCCATATAACTTCTCCCTCTCCAAACCTTCTTCTTATGATACTAGGATAATCTGTATCAATACCAGGAGGATTGGAGTGTATAGATGCAAACTTTGTAGTATCTGAAGGGTTGGTGTATGGTAGTTTGATATAAGCTATAGCCTCCTCTTTACTAAGAGGTTTTGCCTTTATCTGTGAGCTAAATAAAGTAAGAGGATAATCACGGGAAATATCACAAAAAATCTCTGAAAATCCTTGGCGAGGACTTATGTAAGTTACTTCTTGGGTCTCTCCTATGTACGAAACCCCAAAGACATCGGAAAGCATAAAATCACTTCTTTTATTACCTTCTTTATCTAAGAGTGATGTATAATAACTTGCATATAATCTACCACCAGAGGCAACATAATCTCTAAAGGCAGTTACCTCTTCATCATCCATCATTAAGACATTTGGAAGGATGATAACCTTGTAGTTTGATAGTTCATTAAGATTTTTCTTGGTTATTATACCAAAAGGTATATGATTACTTATTAAACTTTTAGCAGTATTTAATGCTGAATCTAGATGAGGCTGTTTCCGAGAACTTTCCAAAACATTCTTCCCTTTGTCTTTTGGATCAAACTTTGATTCGAAGCTAAAGTAGATTCCAACATCTTGATATAGTTTCCCACCTATATATTTTTCGTAATCCCTCACCCTATTGTATATCTCTCCCATTGTTTCATAGATCTTCTTATTCAAAGTTCCTATAGGATCGATAGCATCTATAAAGAGGAAAGCTCCTCCGTTGGATAAGGCTGAATAGACTTGAGCTTCTAAGAGTTCCTTAGGTTTTGTCGTCGTATGGTCTCTTAGATTTATACACCTACTTGTCATAAACTCAAAAGGCTGATTATTAGTAAGATTGTAGTATAACTTGCAGATAAAAGATTCCTGCAGAGAACCTCCATAGAAATCTCCACCACAATAGTCACTAGCTTTAGAAACTTCTGAAGTTACACCAAAACTCCAATCAGCCACACAGGTAGAAAACTGATGTTCCACTGAAATATTTGGATTTATACTCTTTACCTTATTAGTAGTAAGATGAGCAAATTCTGAAAGCCATTCTTCTCTCTTTCTCTGAAATCTAACCCAATCCGGATTTTCCCAATCAATAATCTTTGGAAGCTCTTTCCCTGTCTCTCTAAAGAATCTTTCTTGACAGGACTTACAGTAGCATACCGCAGGCCAGAATGTCATATCAAAGAAGATACCTTCAAAATTGTAATTTCTGCAGAGCTCTTCTATCTGACCCAAAGCAAATTCTCTATACCCAGAATTAGGGCAACAGACTCCATAACGTCCTGTCCATACTCTTGAAGCCTTCCCATCGGCAAGAATTATCCTCCAAGAAGGTTCTTTCTCATAAGCCCAGTTATTGAATATAAGACTATAATAGATAACAACATTCATACCTTCTTTATGACAGAGCTCAATTATCTCTCCAAGTATATCTCTTCCCCTTATACCTCTATGCATATGACCTGTCTTTGTAGTCCAGTAGCAGTAGCCTACATGAGAATTGGCATAAACCATCGCAGTAGTAATATTGGCAAGCCTTAACATCTCTACATATCTCTCTGGGTCAAATTGAGACAGAAACCTCTCATCCCAATCTTCAATATGCATATCCACTAGATTACGACGATAATCACTAGAAAACCAATACTTATTGATACCCATACAACACCTCTCAGATTAAGACAACCCTAGAGCCATTTCAAAAACAGCTCCCTTAATGTTATCTATCTTAATATCCTATCTAAAAAGAACTCTATGAATCCCTTACTATCTACATCTATACACACATCTACATTTGAATTCCTATTTCTAGTTCCATAAGGAGAATCTGTGACTACTGTTACACCCCTAGTAAATTCTCCTCTTGTCTCTATTACTATACCCATATTCTTCCTCTTTACAAACTCAGGATTAATAAAGCTTGCTACCGCAAGGGGATCATGTAATATCGGATATCTATCTTCATTTCCTTCTTGCCATATCTTTATAAGCTCAGTTAGAAATCTAACATTCTTACTCTCAGAGCTATAAATTCTATCTAAAGAATTCCTATCTAACCTACACTTTAATGTGACATCAAGCCCTATCATAGTTATATGAATCCCTGAGCTAAAAACTACCCTGGCAGCTTCTGGATCGCAGTATATATTCCACTCTGGAAAGGCTTGGGAGTACATTCCTCCCATCATATATATTGATGTCTTATCTTTTAATCTAGGTTCTTTAATTATGGCGGTCGCTATATTAGTTAGTGGACCTATGGTAATAAGAGTTATACGTTCATTTGAATTCATAATCTTTTCTACTATAAAATCTACCGCGCTTGTCTTATCATCAACGATTATGTCTTCTTTAACTGCCTCTACCTGCGGTGGTATAAGACTCTTATCCCAGTCATTCAATATAGGCTTTTCAATACCTTTAAATACAGGTATATCTGGTCTATCAAAGACATCTAATAACTTTCTAGCTAATTTTGCCCTTAAGGTAGTATTCCTAAAAACAGTTGTGATCCCTACAACATCAAGTTCACAAGAACTCAGAGCCAAGGCAATAGCCAAAGCATCATCGATATCATCCCCAATGTCAGTATCTATAATAACTCTTTTCATATTATCATGTCCTCCTTTATTATTTGTCAAAATTTCAATATCTTTCGTATCTTTCATAAAACATGAAAGTCTTCTTAATAATAATCTCATTACATCTGTTAACTTTACCTTATTTATCTTTCTCTACCTGAATCTTCTTTCCTTCAATTTACTCAAATATTTCAGTCTTCGTCAAAAGTCGCCCTTAGGGCTTATTTCAATATCTCATACTCTCTCCTTATTATTATCTCTTCCATAACTCTTTATTAAGACTTATCTCTTTCATACGGTTTAAGTAATACATATAGTTTTCGAATGAAACATCAGGTGGCACTAAATGATCACACCAAGGTATGTATCCTCCACCAGATCCAAATAGGTATGTCAACTGTTCTAGCTCTTTATCTATCGCTTCTTTACCCTCAGCTAAAGCCCTTTTATCTATTCCCCCTATCATTAAGAGCTCCTTTCCATACTGTTTTCTTAATGCTACAGGATCCATACCAGCTGCTCTTTCTATAGGATAAACTCCATTTATTCCCGCCTCAAGCCACAAGGGGATTAAACTTGATATATTTCCATCACTATCTACAAATATTATATCTATCCCATGTTCTCGTAAGAAAGTCGTAATTTTCTTATATCTTGGAACCATAAGTTTTTTAAAATGTAGGGGCGAAATCAGTGGTCCAGTTTTGTAAGCCATATCTTCCCAAAAAGTTGCGTAGTCTATATCAACTTCTTCTACTGCTTTCTTTATAACTATCAAGATATGCCATGTTAAATATTCCATCATATCTTCTATAAATTCTGGATCATCATAGAGGGTAAGAGCTACCCCTTCAAGTCCCATCCAATTTCTTATCCATCCAAAAAGACTACCAACATGAATACTTAGCGGATAATCGCGATCTTTCCATATTCTCTTTTTCTCTTCCCACCATAGAGGGTATCTAGCTGGAGAGTACGGATTTAATCTCTTCTTTAGCTCTTCAAAGTCTCGTCGAGATTCAACTGGATATCGTAGGAATTGAGGCATACTCGATTTGGCACGCTCATGTTTTAATTCTTTCTTTATCACTCCTTGACTATCACGATATATTCTATAATTTTCAGTTTCTTCTATAGTCTCCTCTTTAAAAGGAGGGCAGAGAGACACATTAACTCCAACGTCTTCTCTTCTATCTACTCCGAAATATTCAATAAGATGAACGTCTTGAGGTAACCCTTCTTTGTACCATCTGTCAAGTGTTTCTTCCCAATACCAGAGCTCCCACCATGGGGGTCTATCAACTTCTTTAAAATGCATCCAATTAATAAAACGTTCCCGTGAAGTCATTTTGCTTTACCTCCAACATATTTTTAAATTCTTCTAACTTATAAGACCCCAAAATAAATCAAATATTTAAATATTTATCTCTAAACTTTTACTAGATATAAAATTGCCTCCCCTGAGGAAATAAAAGAAAAATAAACCTCAAGAGAGGCAAAACTCAGAACTAAGGAAGTTTATTTAGTAAAGAAGAATTGTTCCATACTATAGTTTACTGCTATATCACGACCTGAACGAGGAATATTTCCTAATTTGGCGGAAGCTATTATAGGTTGCTTAGCTTTCCCTACAAAAGAAATGACAGGAAGATACTGTCTTTCCCAAGCAAGAAATTCTCTCTTTAATCTATTATACTCTTCTGAACCTGGAAGGCTTGCCCATATCCTCTCATTAAGTACAAATCCTTTTTTCACCCAATCTGGAGGCTCCTCCCCCTGTTTTCCTCCTGTAACATACCACAAATAATAAAGAGAAATAATTTCATTTGGATCCCAAGTCCAAGGGCTTTCAATTCCTAAGTCTCTCATCCAGTGTATAGTAGCCTGAAGCTCATTTGCTCCAACACGAGTCCCCCATAAACTAGGATCAATTCTTTTTACCGTTACCTTGATCCCAAGCTTCTTCATCTGCTCTGCAAATAATTCGGCTACTGGCATATGGTCTGGTGCCATAGCTGCGCATTCAATTGGGATAATAAAAGTTTTACCATCTGGTCCTAAACGAAATCCGTCTTTATCTATTTTACTAAGTCCCATCTCGTCAAGTAACTTATTCGCCGCTTCGAGGTTATATGGAACAGCTGTTTCAGGAAAACCTGCATAGCCATAGTATACACTATCAATCATCTCTTTGCGGTTTACTCCCATATTTATAGCTCGTCGGAATCTAATATCTCCTACCACTTTACGCCATACAGGATCTTTATAGGTAAAATTCAATTCTAGTCCACTTGGATCAAGATGATGATCAACTAAATAAACTTTGTAACCACCCTTTTCTTCATTAGCCTTATAAAGTGGCATTTTCTCTAATGCTGTACCTTCTCGTAAAAAGTCTACCTCCCCAGATAATACTTTCATATTTACCATCTCTACATCCTGAGCTTCAATCGAGACCACTTCATCTATATAAGGGAGTTGATTTCCTGCAATATCAACCTTAAAATAATAAGGATTTCGCTCAAATACTAATATAGAAGATGTACTTTTAGGTGATACTATCCAAGGAGTAAGCATAGGAAATCCAGCTGCACTAGGACGGGTCCTTTCCCAGCTAAGTATATCTTTTTCCCAGAACAATTGCCACCACTCATCTTTTAAGTTCATCTTTTTTAAAAGAGGTTGTAGCTTCTCTAAGGAAGTATATTTTATATGAAATTGTTTCAAATAGTGGCTAGGTTTTAAGAGAAAATCACTATAATCTGCCCATTGGTTTATTGACAGTTGAAGCAAGAAACCACCATAAGGTTCAGTAAAACTGACTCTAAAAGTATACTTATCTATTATTTCAAGCCTCATAGGACTACCATTGGATTTATAACCTGACCTAAGTTTCACAGGAAAGACAGGAGTAAGTTTATCATTTAATAATACATCTTCATAAGCAAATCGAACATCATCTGTAGTAACAGGGTATCCATCGGACCACTTCAAACCTTCTCTAATATGAAATGTAAAGATCTTATTATCTTTACTAACCTCAAATTTATCGATGATATTAGGAGCCACACCTTTTACACCTGTTCTTGCGACACCTTCTCCAACAACTGAAATTAAGGGCTCAATCAACCCTATATACAAATCTGGAGACCAAAGAGCAGCTCTGTGATAAGTTCTCAAAGTTCCACCATACTTACCTACTTTCCAATCTGGGAGATCTTTCTTAGGAATTAAAGTTCCAGGACCTATTATTAAAGGATTCTTAGGTAATCTTTCTTCTACTGGCGGTAACTTTCCTTGCCTTACTAACTCTGTTAACATTGGAGCTTCATTATATTTCTTCTGAGCGAAAGAAATGTTTTCAAATCCTACAAAAATACTAATTAATAAATTTAATACTACCAATACTACTAGATACTTCCTCATTTCAAAAACCTCCTTTTTAATCTATAATCGCTAATAAGAAAACCTAAAACTTCTTCTAATCTAAATCACCCTTCTGAGGGTAACTTGACTAATATATCTCCCAAACCCTAAAATTCTTTATGTAACTATCTCTTCATTTATCACCCCTCTCTTTAGCTTCATCCATATCTTTCTAAAGTTTATTTAGAAATTATTAAACTTCAAACCTCCTATTTGTTAAAAGATACTTTTCTCTCTTTAGCTCTCTAGTTGACTCCCTTATCAATATTTTAGCTTCTAAAACAATATGATCTTTAGGCTGAACCCCACTTCTAATACCTTCTAAGAGTAACTTGGCTGCAGTCTTCCCCATCTCGTATATAGGTTGGACAACAGTGGTAAGAGCTGGTTCTATATACTCACTCAGAGGAATTCCATCAAAACCCATTACAGATATATCTTCAGGCACTTGTAAGTTTCTCTTCCTTAATGCCTTTATGGCTCCTATAGCCATTAGGTCATTACAAGCAAATATGGCTGTAAAATGCACATTTCTTTCTAAAAGAATATTTACACTTTTGAATCCCGAGTCTAGCTTAAAAGTTCCTTCTACTATAAGTTCACCTCGAATAGAGATTTCGTTATCTTTAAGAGCCTTTTTATACCCTTCTAGTCTCTGCTGAGCTATACGAGTATTCAAAGGACCTGTTATACAAGCTATATCCTTATGTCCTAATTTTATAAGAAATTCAGTAGCCATATAAGCTGCCTTTTCATTATCTATCTCGACTCTTGCTATGGGTAAATTATTTTCAGGTGGAACGCGGTCCACAAAAACCATCTTTACTTTATTCTCTAAGAGACGAGGAATTTTTTCTTTAAAAGTATCACCTGTAACTCTGCAAAATATTATTCCATCAACCCATCTTCTTTCTAAAGATTCTAGATATTTAGCTTCTTGAACTGGATCGCTATTACTATTACATAAGATTAAATTATAATCGTTTTCTCTTGCTTCGTCTTCTACACCTCTACTTAGCTCAGGGAAAAATGGGACAGTAATTTCTGGGACTATCAAGGCTATTGTTTTACTTCTGCGACTTCTTAAACTACTAGCCAATATGTTAGGTGTATATCCAAGCTCTTTCGCTATCTTTAATACTCGATTCTTCGTCTCAGAAGAACCAATATAGGTACCTTTAAGTATCTTTGAGACAGTACCCGGAGATACATTTGCCCTTTCGGCTATATCGACTATTCGTGTCATTATATCTTTTTCTCCACCCTCTAATATCGATTTTTACTATCGTTTTCTAAAATCGATATTATTATATATTAAGATAAATACAAATGCAATACCTCAATGTTAAGATTTTGTTAAGAAAATATTAAGATATTATTAAGAAATTTAGGGGCGCCGAATGGCGCCCTTAAATTTTACTCAAGAATTTCCCAAAGAGGAGTAAGTCTCTCTTTTCCTCTTGGTCCAAGGACTATTGGTTTTATACCTAGTATTTCACAATAATAAACTAGAGTATCTACATAATCTCCAGGTATTGCCTGGATATGATTTGCAGGGAATACATTTAAGAATTCTTCAAATGAGCACCCTAATCTAGCATGGACATGGGGCCAGGTAGGATTCGATAGATTATTGATTGCTTTTCTCTCCTCTTCAGGAAGGTCTAAACTTTCCCCCGGGACTATAACCATATAGACCTTATCATTGTAAAGACCAAGTCTAGCAAATGTCATCTTAGTGGGTGCAGCATCGAAGGATACGGAAGCTCCACCTGCCTTGAAATAGTATTCAAGGGCTGGATGAAGTGTAATCTTTTTGAAATTTTCTTTAGGATCAAGGCTTAATGATGCATAGTAGCTAGCATGATTTCCAGAATTGCAGAAATCCCATACATCTTTTTCTGGATAATAAATCCTTACATCCATAAAGAGTACTGGAAGTCCACCACTTATATATTTAAGTATCTCCATAGTTATAGCAGCAAAAGAATCCGCCTCAGTTGCACAGACAGTTGGTTCTTTAAATCCGTTCCAGTCATAGGGGTCATTCATCACCATCTCGGGGATATCACCAAGACATACATATTCTGTTAACTCTCTCTGACCCTTAAGACCACAGAAATCAAAACCATTTTCTTCATTTACCTTCTTCATAGCTAGATACAATCTAATCTGTGTCTTTAGTGTCTGAGGAGTAAGCATCTTCCCATCGTATAAAATTCTATCTCCCAAGAGTTCAGTAAACCATTGGAAGCCTTTTTCTACCTCTTTGTCGTCTATCTCTTCCATAACTTTTACCAATAATAACTGGTCTATCTGATAGGTAGTGATTCCAAATGTCTTTATATTTGGAACAAGGTGGAAAAACCCTGTCTCCATACCCATAGAATGTCCACCATAGAGTCCATAGACTTCACCCTTCATACTAGTGACTGCCTGCGAAGCTCTTAACCACTTAATAACTTTTTCTTGAACTTTAGGGTCATCTATGTCTCCAACTATTCTATGGGTTCTTCTTCCAGTCTGTCTTATTTCTCCATCAGTAGCAAGAAGTCCTACATTTCCTGGATATTGGGCATTATTATTAGAAAGACTTAAAATAGGAACACTGCTATCTAGAGAATTTAAAAAGGGCCAGGCAAGATACGGAAAATCCCAGACATTATAACACATTACTATCTGTTTACAGTTTGCTCGAGTAAGCTCTTCTGCTATCTTCTGGGCAGTCCTAACACTTTTAATTGTCTCCGACGCTATGACTACCTCTGGAGAAGAACCATCTATATTTTTTAGATTCTTCTTTATAACATCAGCCCATCTCCTTACCACCTGCATATTCTCCTCTTCATTGGCTGAATATACATGTGGCCTCCCATCATTCACCATAACAATTCCAATAGGTGTTGATCTCATCATCTCACTCCTTTCTTATTCTAATACTATTATCTGATACCCATTAACCTCTGGTACAGTAAACTCTACATAACCATTATTATATACAAATCCTAAATCCTTCATCTCTGGTACAAGATAACATCGAGAAGGAAGATTATCAAGCTTTACTCTTAATCTTACATTATAAAGTGGTATTATATCCTCTATAACATCTATACTCTTGCATCTTCTCTCAGGTATATAGTGGAGTATATGGACTACTGTTCTAGCTTTACCTTCAAGTTTTTGTAAGTTCACAGTTACCCTAGCGGTAGAAGGGAGATCACTTAGAAGTAGCGGTTTATCTAAAAGAAGGTCTATACAATTTTTAACTAGTTTTTTATAGACTAGATTTCCATGAAGTATGTAGGCTCTAAATATAGGGTATGAGATATAGATTACATTATCCTTCTTAGTTACCGCTGGATATGGACTCTTCTTCTCTGGAGGGGTTTGTGCATGTGAAGAGAAATGCTCCCAAGTTCTGTTAAAGTATGGCTGATAGATCTCAGCTAAAATCTGTGTGCCATCTTTAGGTTGAATTTTTGTCCCTCTTTCATACATTACATATTCAGCAGGTTCTATATCTTTATCAATAGGGGACAAGACTCTAAAATAATCTGGACAGTAGTCACTATCACCCAGATAATTAATACCAATCTCTTCAAGGACAAATTTATCATTAGCTAATCCTGATTTATAACTTAGTATAAGTTTCCCACCATTCTTCAAATAGTTTCTTAATTTCTCAGCTAGTTTCTCATCTATATTAACCCTATCAGGAGCTATTATAAGCTTATACTTAGTTAGATCTTCTTGAGAATCTATAAAAGAGAATTGATAGTGTGATTCTGATAATATCCTCATGGCACCTTCATCTGAATCTGTCCTCCAGTCATTAAAGAAAGAGCTAGAGATAAGAACCCCTATATCTGAGAGAGGCTTAGCATTTCTACACCACTCTTCCCTCTCTGCTACTTTCTTATACACACTACCTATAAGCTCATAGACAGTCTTATCTAATCTTCCTCCTGGATGTAGTTGATCCCCTACAGAACACTTAGCTCCCAGAGAAAGCATAGTAAAACACTCATACTCTAGAGCGGGTCTATTTTTGAATCCTCCAAAGTCAGCCCAACTCTTGTGAAATCTTCCCGTCATTCCAAGAATGTCTTTACCAAGAGTTTGGTAGTAACGGACAAACAATGGGAAGTGGTTATAACCCCAACCTCCAGAGGGTAAGGACTCTATCTCGAAGTGAGTAAAATACTCAGATTCTTGTCTCATACCTAATTCATAATCACTCTCCAGCTTCAGTCTAGAGTTGTAGAATATACTAATGTTAGGCTTTAAACTCTTAACTAACTTATCCATTCTAGACATAAAGTTTCTGCCTACTATCTGTGAATGTCTGTACAAATCTGCATCGTTTGTTGGATCAAGCCCCAATTTCTTCATACTCTTCATACAGTAATTACATACACAGCCAGGATAGGTTTGCATTACTATGTCAAAGAAAACACCATCTACATCATAGAGTTTAAGCACCTCTTCTGTCTGTTCTGCTACATAATCTATATAAGGAGAGTTCATACACAGAAATCTCCAGCCTCTATTACCAAACGGAGGTCTTCCTGCTAAAGTTCCGTCTTTATTAACCTGTAACCAGTCTCCATTATTACTAGCGGTATACTCATCCCAGACTACACTAATGTATGCACAGACTCTTATTCTCTCTTTATGACAGGCTTCTACCATCTCACCTAGAAGGTCTCTTTTTAGAGAGGGATGCATTATTCCAACTTTGGTCGGGTAGTAAGACATACCATGATGGCATTTAGCAAAAACCGTAATAGAGTTTACATAGGCAGACTTAAGCGTCTTAGCAAACTCCTCAGGATCGAAATCCACCCCAACATCCGGTATCAACGGCGAGGTATGAAAATCGAGATGAACCTGCCTATAGGGTAACTCAATCATAATATCTCACCCCTTCATCAAGCATTATCAGATAATTTTCTACAGGGACATAGTTAGTTACAGTATTGCCAGAACCAAGGGCATATCTATTGGGCATACATTTATCTAAGATATCTCTTACATATACTCTTAGTTCCTTCTCTTCTAATCTACATAGTTTATCTACATCCACCCCTCCTAAAATTCCTACCCTATCACCATAGAGCTTTTTAAATTCTGTTACAGGTATAATTGTATCTTGGAACGAGTGAAGGGCATCTATTTTTACATCCTCAATTAGGTCTTCGATTATCTCTAAAATATTTCCACAGCAGTGGAACCAGTACATTTTATTATATTTATGTGCTAACTCAGCATATCTCTTATGCCAGGGTAGAACTAACTCTCTTAAAAACTTCGGAGATAGTATAGTGCTTGTCTTAAAACCAAGGTCATCACCTTGAAATATCCCTTCTACATTATCTAAGGTGATAAGATTTTCATAGAACTTATAGATAGTCTCTCCTACCCTATTAAATACCGCCTTTACTAAGTCATAATCCTCATATAATAGGTAGCTCATCCCTTCAAAACCCAAGAGTGACTCGCTACTAATTTCAAAGACTCCGCTAGAAGGACAGACTAGCATCTTCATTCCTTCAGGAAGATTCTTAGAGACAAATTCATAATTAGAATAGTCAAAAGATTCTGGCTTAGGCCATGGATACTCTTCAAAGTCTTTCCAAGAAGTAATTATTCCTATAGATTCCTCTATCCAATTTCTCTGACCTCTAGAAAGAATAGCAGTATCAGAGGTTACTCTTCTCTTCTGTCCAACAAAATTTAGCCCTCCGCTGACTCTAATATAGTCATACCCCATCCTATACCAAAACGTTATCTGCTGTCTCCAAAAACCTTCAAAATCTTCTTCTATAGATCTAATCACCTTGTTTCCTAAGATATTCTCTGTAATGTACTGAACGATCTCTATATCCTGAAACAATTCTACAAAGTGGACTCTCTTAGCAGGCTTTTTACCTAAAATTACATCTCTAAATTCATAAAAGTTTGGCTCTGGCTTCTCAAATGGAACCTTAAATTTCTTCATAAAACCTCCTACAGAAATCAATCTTCTTCCTCTATTATCTCTACAAATTCCTTTGGTGTAAGTATTTTAAAGGGCCAATCCCTTAAACTCCTACAAGAAAGGACATCCTTGTCCCTAGTAATGAGAAAATCCACCTTCTTTTGTAAAGCTACTGCTATATAAAAATCGTCTGTTCTATCTCCAGAGATACTCTCAGGATTCTCTACCGCTACGAGTTTTACAAGATGGAGCACATAATCAAAATAATCTTCTAAATTAGTAAAATCACCTCTTTTTTCAATTTTCTGAAGAAAACCTTTTAGTTCGTCTTTTAATCTCATAGGAGCAAATAACTTATGAGAGCTAGAAACTTCTATCACTTTCGCTGGATATCCTCCAAAAATTGAGGATATTATCACATTAGCATCGATAACAATTCTATATTTCCTTTTTGACCTCTTTAAGTATTTCAATAGCCTCTTCCTCTGTAATATTAGCTTTTTCCATCTCTAAGCGAGCCTTTATCATCAATCCTTTCAATTCATCTAAAGGTTCAACCCTAGCAATAGGAATTCCTCTTTTGGTCACTATAATCTCTCTTTTTTCTCTAAGAAGCTGAGTCGCCCTGTTTTTAAACTCCTTAATAGGGACAACTTTCGTCTTCAATTTATCACCCCCTAAGTAGCTATATTATAGCTACTTTAGGAAAAAGGAACAAGTCTTCCTCTTAAATATTCTATATATCTTTCCATCATCTCCTCAGGTATGTTTGGCGGAAGGTGGTTCCCAACTGCAATCATAATTCCCCTATGTCTCTTAGCCAGTTCTATGGTCTTATCTATACATTCTTTAACTACATCCCACTTTCTAAGAGTTAAGTCTCTACAATCAACATAGCTTCCAATTAAAACAGTAGAGCCACCAAATCTTTCAACCATAAATCCAAAATCATTACATGGTTCAAAGATAAGACCATCAGCTCCTGCATTGACTATATCTTCTGCAAATTCCATAAAGTTTCCATCAGAACAGAATAAGACCTTCTTTCCAGCCTTGTGTAAAGGCTTCCACAGTTCTGCATATCTAGGAATAATAATCTTTCTGTATATCTCTGGTTTCATAAATGGTCCATTTGCCCATACAAAATCGTCATGTTGAATAATTACTTCCGCGCTTGTCTGCGCCCAAGCCTCCATATGAAACAGGGTAAATCTAAAGAAGCCATCTAAGACCCTCTCCATTTTGTTAATGTCAGAGAGAGCCATTAAAAACATCTCCCAACCAAATGCCTGTATAGCGCCAGAGACAATAGTTTTGTAGTATCCACCAGTAGTTAATTGATCAGGAAAGTCTTTCCTAGCCTTCTGTATGATATCCTCATAAGCTCTTACCTGCTCATCAAAGTCTGGTAGTCCATATTCAGATACAGCATCAAAAGACCATACATCTTCCAAAGTCTTGAAAGGACAATCTTTAGGAAGCCTCTTATCACTCCCATTTATAGCATATTCCGCATGTCCCATATCAGTGGCACGCCCAAACTTTTCCCAATCACCATGAAGTCCGTCATTTGTATTCCATAAGAAATCTATTAGCCAGATATCGAAAAATTTTCTTATGGCCTCAAGATTTATCTCCTTAGCCCCTGTCTTTCTTAAGATATATTCTGTATGGTATCCTATACTATATTCTGTATGGGCTATTCTCGGAGTCTCTTTAAGATATATCGTGTTTAATGCTATCTCTCTACTCATAAAAGAGTATAACCTCCATCTATTACTAAGACTTGACCAGTCATAAAGCTTGAAGCAGGGGAAGCTAGATAGACAACCGCCCCTCCCAACTCCTCTGGCTCACCAGGTCTCTTCATTGGTGTTGGATCAAGCCAAAGTTTTCTATATTCTTCTTTTTCAAAGAAAGGAGCTGTCATTGCTGTCTTCATATAGCCTGGAGCTATAGCATTAACATTAATATTATACTTAGCCCACTCTACAGCAAGAGATTTTGTAAGCATAATAACACCAGCTTTAGATGCATTATATGCGACTTGAGGCTGTGGATAATTTACTATAAGACCCGACATGGAGGCGATATTTATAATCTTACCCTGCCTACGTTCTATCATATGTCTACCAACTGCTTGGGAACATAAAAACACTCCTGTCAAGTTTACACTTATAACATCATCCCAATCCTTCTTACTCATAATTTCTGCTGGGGCGTGTCTTACAATACCCGCATTATTTACTAGGATGTCTATATGACCTAAATTAGCAATAGTCTCTTCCACCATACGTTTTACATCCTCTTCTCTTGTAACATCTGTCTGAATTGCTATAAACTTTCTCCCCACTCTTATGGAAAGCTCCTCTGCAGTTTGTTTAGCTAGGTCTATATTAATATCAACAATAGCAACATTAGCCCCAGCCTCTCCTAATGCTTGAGCCATAGCCTTCCCTAGTCCTTGTGCAGAACCAGTAACTATGGCATTTTTCCCATCTAATCTAAAAAGGTCTAAGACTCCCATATTTAATTTCCCCACTATTCAAATGGCCTGAATGAGTCTAATGCGGTTATATCACCTTCAAATTCTAAAACAATTACTGTATCTAGTGGATCTGGAGCCTTTTCAGGTAGATTGGAGAATATAATTCTCTCTCCTTTAACTGTAAATTTTACCTCTTCTTTATTCTTTAAGAAATATGCTCTCTTTATGTCAATTTTACAAGGAGCCAAAGCAAATTCTTCATTCCAATAGAACACATGGATATAGAGTTTATTACCTTTTAACGTAGTTACACCGTGAGGAAATCCGATTTTAGTCCTTACTGTACCATAGATACTTTCACCGTTTTCATCCATCCACTTACCTACTTCCTTTAGTATCTTGACTGATTCTTCTGGAATAGTTCCATCAGGCTTTGGTCCAACATTTAACAGATAATTACCTCCTCCAGAGGCACATCTTGCTAGGTTCCAAATAATTACCTGAGGAGGTTTCCAATTATTATCACCCTTACAGTAGCCCCAGTGGTCATTTAGAGTCATACAGGATTCCCAATCTCTTGTAGGGGCATTAGGAGCTGGGAAATGGCCAGGGATATACTGTTCAGGGGTATCAAAATCCTCTGGTAACTGACTTCTATTATTTATAATAATATCTGGCTGGAGTCTTCTTACCATCTCGTTCAATTTCTGAGACTGCCAGTCTTCCGCAGTATATGGCCACCCTCCATCATACCAAAGGATATCAATCTTCCCGTAGTTTGTCATAAGTTCTTCAACTTGGGCATGTACGTATTGTATAAGCTCTTTCCAACCTTCAGGGTCATTCTTAGGACCTTTGAAGTAGGCGTCATATCTCCAGTCCAATAGAGAATAGTAGAATCCTATCCTCATATTATATTTCCTGCAGGCTTCAACATACTCCTTTATGAGATCGCGCTTAGCAGAACTCTTGGGTGCTGTAAAGTCACTCACTTTACTGTCAAATAGAGAGAAACCATCGTGATGTCTTGTGGTTAAAACCATATACTTCATACCAGCTTTTTTGGCAAGCTTCACCCACTCTTCTGGATTATACTTCTCTGGATTAAACTTGTCTGCAAGCTTTCTATACTCCTCTTTAGGGATTCTCTCTTGATACATTACCCATTCTCCCCTACCAGGGATACTATAGACTCCCCAGTGTATAAACATACCAAATCTTGCCTCTCTCCACCATGCCATTCTATCCATAGCACTTTGCCTCCTTTTTATATATAATCTTTAAGAACCAAAACCTTCAAATCTGATATATTCTTTAACTTAAGGTCATTAGTAAGAAATGCATCTACTTTTAATTTAATCGAGGTGGCAAGCTGTAAGGCGTCTAAAGATTTCAACATAGGATATCTTCCTCTTAAGTATCCGGCTATCTTCGCTATATCAGTCGATATTTCTATAAGAATAAGGTTGCTTCTTCCTTCTAGGAATTTCACAAATTTTTCAACTAAATCATCTCTTCTCATCTGAATTGGCTTAGGTAAAACTTCAGTGAGAGTTATAACCGAAGTAAAAGCTAGTAGATCTCCAGTTTTAATTTTCTCAACTACTAATTTAATTAAAGGACCAAACTGGGGATGAGCTTCTATATAATATATAAGTGGAGCAGTATCTATAAATACTGTGTTAATTTTAGATAACTCATTATAAAAATTCATCGATCTTCTCTTAATTTGTTAATATAATCTTGAGCATCTTCTTCCCATAACCCCATCCCAATGCCATAAATTTCGTCCCAATCTGGGAAATCCCTTTTAATAATAACCCTCGACTTAAGATAACTTAAAAGTTTCTTCATAAGTTCTATTTGTTCTTCTAGAGAAAGTTTCTCTATTTCCTCCCAAATTTTCTCCTTATCTAATATAGCATTCATATATTACAAGCCTCCTTTTTCTCTACTTCATTTACCAAGGTTATAATCAAGCATACTCTTCCGCAATCTCACTTGCCATCTTAGCCCACTCCCATAATCTATGTGGCTCATAGTTAACCGTACTAATATCTTTCATTATAATCTCTACTATACAACCCTTTTCCTTAGCTCTCTTTAAAACATACTCAAGCTCTGCTCTAGCCTTCTCTACACTCCAAATCGCCTCTGCTAAGACTGCTGGATTTGGTTTATAAGAGAATACATAGTCTCTACCTACCGCCTCTACCGCCTCGTCTACATTCACTCTATAGTTCATAGATACCTTCCTTAGATTTGGAATATTTCTCCTAAGCATATCCATCTTCCTATGCAATGGCTCACAACAACCATAATACGCTAAGCCAAACCTATCTAACCATCTCTTCTCATATTTCACCGCAAATTCTTCATGCATTTCTGGAGAAACTGCTACAAAAATTTGGGCAGTAGCACATCCCCAAAGGTCTATAGCTCTAACATGTTCAGGATTAAATCCAGGCTTAGGCAACTCGTCAGTATATCCATATCCGCCTGAGCCTACCCTTATTGGACCATTATTCAGTGAAAGTAATCCCAAAGATTCATACTGGTCAAGTCTATGTAGATGCGCATCTACCAATCTAGATATTACCTTATGGACAAAATCTGGTCTCTCCACAAGATCAATCATGAGTTCTTCTACTCCCCACCAGGTAACAAGTTCATCCCAAGGTGCAAACCAGAATCCAGGAACTCCTATCTTTTCTACTGGTAAGATTCCTTCAAATATTTCACACATAAGCTGATAACGTTCTTCAGTAGCCTCGGCATCATAGGTTACTACTGGAAACTTTATCTTCTCTATATCTTCTTCATCTCGTATTTGAGGATGAAAATGTCTTGAAACTATAGGATTATTAGAATCTATTCTTAAAACATCTGACTCCTCAGAGATTCCAAAGCCAGAGTCATAGATAACTTTAGGACAGTAGATTTTAGGTTCTACCACCATATCAGCTCTTAGATGTTTCCACTGATAGATAACCTGTCGAAGATGCTGTTCTATCTTTCTACAGGATTCATTCTCACACTGTAAAGTAAGTTCATCATTTACATTCATTTCATGCCATGGTATTTCGTTAATCCAGACCATGGGCTTTACATCTTCTAATTTATTAAGCCTTTTCCACATCTGAGCCTTTTCCTTTTGAATAGGCAGAGATGCAATATCGGCTATTTGATCGGCTAATTCTCTAAGAATAGACTTATCTCTTTTACTTATTTCCATCTCTTTATCCCTCCACTTAAGAGGCGTCTCCTTTTAATTCTTCAAGAATCTGCAGATATCTTTGTCTTATATTATCAGGAATATTCTTAGTTGCTTCACCTATTATTTCAAACTTCCTTATAACAGCACTTAAAGTCTTATCATCTTTTATAAAATCTTCAAAAGCTAACTCTCCGACAAATTCCTCTATGGCAATCATAGCCTTAATTATGTCTTCTATAAAGAGTCGATAGTCTCTCTTCATATTATTACTGCCTCTTTTAATATCTTTTCTCTCAATTCCTCTCTTATAGCGCTTTCTGAAACTATATCTACCTTTACATTTAACTTCTCCTCAAGAAATTCTGCTAAGCCTACAAAGTCAAAAAGAGTTGCCCCTTCTTTAAATCTAACAATCAGGTCAACATCACTTTTTTCTGTCTGTTCTCCCCTTATATAAGAGCCAAAAACTGCCACTATCTCTGCATTATATTCTCTTCCTATCTCCTCTTTGTACTGTTCTATTATATCTCTTATTTCCTTTAGAGTTTTCATCAATCCTCCCAAATAAATTATATAACCCCGACTCTAATTAATACCAGCTATTCTCATAGAAAAGTTGTAATGCGTATTTATAAGTCTCTAAGTTAATAGTTGGAGGGATAGAGTGATCTGAATGAAAGAAATACGGAACTCTCATTCGCTTTAGCTCTCTTAACTTTGGCACAATCTCTTCTCTTACCTTCTCCGGATCATTCGTACTTAATGGAACAACATTAATATTACCCATATATGAGATCTTCCTTCCATAGGTCTTTGCTATCTCTATCACATTACATCCTGCTTTTGCCTCCATAGGCTGAAGACAATCAAATCCTGCATCAATAATAAGTGGAATAACTTTGCGTACATCTCCACAAGAGTGGAGAATAACAGGAAGTCCATAATCCTTCAGGAAAGATACAAAAGCCTTTTCATATGGGAATATCAACTCTTCATATGTTTTTGGAGAACAAAATGGACCATTACTATAACCAAAGTCTTCGTAGAGGAAAAATCCATCTGGAAGTCCTACCTTCTGAAAAAGAAGTTCATAATGTTTTATATAATGGTCTAAATAGACTTGACAAAAATCTTTTATCCATTCGGGGTCAAGAAGTAAGGCTGGAAGGAAATTCTGGTCTCCAATAGTAGCACGCATAAGCTCAAATACAAACATATTACCAAACATAGCGAATTTTTTCTTTTCTCTTGCAATCTTCAAAGCATTCTTAATCTCCTCTAGATCACCAAGTCTTTCTTCATTTACTTCAAGAAGTGGTTCTCTATACTCCTTCCACTTTTCGGAAGTTGTTACTTCAAAACCTATATGCTCTGGAGTTCCAGATTTATTCTTCCAAAACTTTAATGTCGCTCCTCTACCATCTTTTATAATCCACCATTCTTCTGTTTCCTTTATAATTTCTCTTCTACCTATAAATGGTTCAGTATTGAACCAGCCACCACATATGATAATGTCATAATCAAAGTAAAATTCAGGCTTTTCGCCTTTTGGATATCCTTGTTTGGGCCAATAATCCCTTAATGTCTCAGGCCAGAAATGTTCAAAAAGTCCCATCCTGTCAGGTATTTCTTTATTTAGTAATATCTTAACTCTTTCGTAAGAAGTCATAAATACCTCCTTAATTTTCTAAAATTCCGTTTTTATGATTATTTAAACATCGTCTCCAATAATCTAGGAAATAATTCTCTAATCCTATCTTGAATAGTTAAATTCAAATTAAATAGAGAATCGTTTAGATGCCTCATACCCAATACTGAAGCTATCCAAGTGTTAGTCCATCCTGACTCCACTGCCCAGGGACCCCAACCTATATCTGAAGAACTCCCATAATACTCCCAAAGATCATAATCAAAACCTCTCATCCAACAGCCATTTAAATATGAATGGGCTTCAGACTCAGTTTGAATGCGACAAAGAAACTCTGCTATCTTATCTTCTAGTTGCTTAACTTCTTTATCATTCAAGGCTATTCCAGCTTCATGTAACCCTAAAAAAGCATAATTAGTAGTATACAAAAGGTCGCATACCGGATCTCCATTTTCTTGTATAAGAGGTGCTTCAGACTTACCATATTCCTCATTTGACTGTGGGGGAGGATAGTCTCCAAACTCAAGTATGCCTATCTTTTCTTGTATAGCTCCACTAGGTCTTATCTGACATTTTAAATCATTTATAATCCTATATAACCAATCTCTATGTTCCACAGTATCTTCTATCCTTACAAGGAAAGAAAGAGGAAGTAATATTCTTACCATCTCTTGTGTCAATCCATTGGTCCATCTCCAGTTATCTGGGTAAGCACTCATAGTTATCCTAACAGCATTCTTGACTCTTTCTAACAATTCTTTATATCCTGTAATTGCATAAAGCCAAAGGTAACATGCCCACAAATAAGCCTGATAATGCGGGGAGTAATGGACTATTCTCTCTTTGCGGAAAGATTTCCAATCCTTTCCATCTTGAAAATCTTTTGGATAATCAAAACGAGCTTTCCGAAAACCCAATAAACCTGTAAGTCTCCAATTACTTAGGATGCAAGTTAGTATATTTTCTAACCAACGTTCATCTCTTAAAATAGAGCTAACTTTCAAGCTTGAAAGGATAACTCTAGCATTGTCATCTCCATAGAAAACTGGATTTCTATCTCCCCAATTTACCAAGCCATAAACTGGACTGTTAGAGTCGAACTGAAAGAATTCTGGATTAAACCAAATTGTATTAAGAATTTCTGTGGCTATTTTTTTATCTTCTGGGTTTTTACTTATCATCCAGCTATAAGCAAATACTAAAGCAGTTTCTGAGAGGCAATCAGCACGAAGTACTGGTCTCTTTAATTGTCTACCTTCATAGTTTATCCTCGATTCAAAACCCTCTATAGCTCCTTTTTTCCAGTCTATACTGTAAATTACATTATTCTTAAACCATTTTACAGAACGACTAAACGATTTAATCTCATAATTCTCAGGTAAAACATCCTTTAAACTATAACTAGTACTCACTAATGGCTTCCATCTTAATTCAATCAAATCATTTAAACCATTCAACCATTTTAATATTCTAATCCATAGTTTTTTCCAGTCTTCTACTGGAGCATATCTTCCCGTTATAAAGTTACTTAATTTAGTAGTAGAAATTAGGACATTATTATACTTATCTAAACTGAAGAGTACAGGAAAGACATCTCTTGGAAGTCCAAAGATAGCCTTTCTATATCCTGCTACTTTAGCCAATACTAAATGTGATTTATAAAAATTCTCACCTATGGGTAAGAACCAACCACTATGTACTGTAAGAATAGAAAATTCTTCAAGTTCTGGCAGGAAGAAATCGGAAGTAACAATAATTCTTTCATATTCAATACTTTTAGGTTCTTTAAATGCAATATTAGGTAAACTTTTAGGATATTCTATATATAAACGGATAGACTTGTTTCGAGCTACATCTAGAATATCCTTACTAATTTCACCTCCTTTAGCTGGATAATCATCCGCAAGAATAAGCACTGCATCATTATTAACTGCATTTTTTAAAGCTTCATTAAGATCCTCATATCTTCTATATATAGAAAGTCCTAATTCTATCAGTGTTTTATATAAGTCATTAGTTTCACTACAAACTAGGATCATAAATCCTCCTCTTTCCCTAGATATATTTTAAACTTCCTATTATAATCATAAGACTTTGGACTAGCTACCCCTAAGCCTCTAACGATTTCCTTATAATAACTTCCCATAGCCCTTGCCTCTGGAACTAATAAATACTTAGAATTAACCTGAGTCTTGAAACTAATTATCTCTTCAGACGAGCTTAATTTTTTCTCTTCTCCAACTCTAATAATTTTTACTGGACTTTTCCATGGATTTAAAACTTTGCAAATTCCACCTTTGATACTTTTAATTATTATCCAATTGATACCACCCAAATTGTATTCAGAGGACACAAGAAATGCCCCTACAGCCCTCAAATCTTTAAATCTAGCAAAAGTCCACATCTTAGGTATAGCTGGAAAAACTCTTATTACGCCATCATAACTCTGGAGTAACATCTCATTTATCGCAGTTACAAATCCACTTCCACTTTCTATAAAAGCTCCTTGCAGTTCTCTCCCTTCATAAGTAGTTGAGGTATATGGGTAAAACCAACTTTTGTTTAATTCTCTAGGGAATTCTTCCTTATCTAAAAGAGTACAAGTCCACATACTAAATAAACCATTTGGTTTAAGGTGTTGCTTTATAAGATAAGATAAAAAATGTAGCGCTTCATCTCCTAATTCTAATCTTGCTGCAACACATGCTAGCCATGGCCATGAAAAGCTATCATCCCATGTGAAATCATTTCGCAAACTTCTCCTCCAAGTCCGAGAGGGTATTTCTTCTAAAGTCCTCTTAGCTACTTCAAAAAGTGGATGTCTCTTACTTATCTCTCCAGCAGGAAATACAGGTGACAAAAGAGAAGGGTGAGCTAGAAGTGTATGGTTATCTGCATATTCGGAATCCAGAAGATATCCATTTCTAACAGTGTACTCTGAGAGATTTTCTAAAATCTCTTGCCACAAAATTCTCTTATCTTCATCTACCCCAAGAATAGTACTAGCCTCTATTGTTGCCTTAAGGAGGTATTTAATAAGAGCTAAATCTATAGTAGGATTTTTAGTCCATTCAGGACCTTGTTCTGGAGAGAAACTAGGGTATATATAATATTTATTATCCTCGCCCTTTTTCATATAGTTTTGATAGAAAATAGTACATTCTTTCATCACAGGATAAGCTATGTTCCTAAGAAATTCTACATCTCCAGTGTATAAATATTTCCACCAGAAAAGTTGAGCATAAAAAGCACTTGTACATTGGATATATCTATAGTAGCTAGGAGCAAACTCTTTTCCGTCTTCTATACAATCAACCGGATATTTAGCTCCATCTATACCGTATAGTCTTTTAGTCTCCTCCTTAACTTTAGGGAGCATTTTAAAAAATGTCTCAAAAAAGGGTTCTCCAAGTTCTATGTGATTAGAAGAGAATATAGGCCAATAGGTCATCTGCATATTTATGTCTCCAGTATAACATCCGTGCCATCCTGGAACTTCTGGAATACCCCAAAGTCCATACAATCCAGGAGCTATCTTACCTCTAGAGGTAGAAGCTAGTAAATATAATTCAAGATACCAAAGATTCTCTAAAAATTTATCGTTTAACTCTATAAAAGACTTTTCCCAGAAAGGATGCCACCAATCTTTATGTTTCTGCAAAATTAGTTCATATCCCTCTTTATAAGCATTATCTATCTTACTCTTAGCCTCTGCAAATAAGTCATCAGTATCTCGAGATGTTACCACTGTTATAAGGGCTAAAGAATCATTATCCCCAATATCTAACTCAATCTCTCCCCAGATCTTATTATCTATTACCTTATAACTTACGTCCTTACCATCTACTACTATTTTAGCTAAAATTAAATATTTAAATCCATCTGGGAATTCATATTGAATTCCAAAATAGTTATCGACTAATATAGTCTTAGGGCTTCTCTCGAGAAAGATATCAGAGTCTCTAAAAAGTTCAAATCTCTGTATTAACTTTCTCTCACATAAATCTTTTTCCTTAACAACTATAAGATTATCTTCCGCTGTAACAAAAATATTTATTAAGGTATTAGATACATTTGTCTTGTATGTAATATTAAGCATAGCATTATAAAGGTCAAGCTCAAAATACTCATCCCTAACAGAGATATCAAGCGGAAGGAAATTAGCTTGTATCTTACCTCTTATTCTGAAACTACCACATCTTTTGGGCGCAGGATAGGGAGCCTCCATTCCTTTAGACTCTTTCTCCATCAGATATCTTGACAAGTAGGAAGAGCCTTTTTCTTCAAGTATCTTCATAACTTCGGAATGAGAAGTAAGCTCAAAGTCTGCATATCTCCTATCCCATATATCAAGCTTATTTATATCAAACTCTACTTCACCCGGATGGGGAGCGTAAACCATACCTCCTAGATGTCCATTCCCTACAGGAAAACCATCTAATTCATTTCTTGGTGGTGACTTGTATACTAGGTTATGCTGTCCTAAAAAGGATTGATAGTCTATATCAACCATAATTTCTCACTCCCTTTACATAATTACTATCAAATTTTCACCTTATTCTTAAATTATTAATATCATTATTCCTCCTATATTTCAGACATTAAAACATACATATTCCAAGGCTCTATATCTCTCAAACATATCCTTTTATATCTAGAATTGATCATCGGTTCTAATTCAACCTCTTTTTTACTTCCATCTAAAGTCACTAGAATAAACTTGTTTGCATTGCTTATTACCCGTAGATTTAATTCTGAGACTTTATCAAGAGAAGCATTAAGTAGTATAAAAACTTTATTCCCTAATCTGTCGGTTCTTACCCATGTAATGACTTTAGCCAAGTTATCAACTATTACAGGCAGTCCGTCATAACTTAACCACTGACATACAGATTTCAACTGCCCTACTTTAGCAGCATTATGTATATAAGACCAAGGGAAATACCCTAGCACTAAGACTCTTCCACCAAGCTCATTTTCGTAGGCTGTCATGCAAGGTCCTAATTTGTTTCCACCATAATCAAAGAGCTCAGAAAGTATTCGAACTTTATCTGATATTGGCTCTAAAGTATAAGCAACTTCTTCCCAAAATGATTGTCTACAGTCTCTTTTCCATCCAGAGAATTTACCATTTAATGGATCATTAGTTAGTCGTTCCCAAGTATCTTTTGAGAAAGTCTTATTAACTCTTACACCACACAAATGAGAAAGTCCTAACTCTTCAATACTAATTAAAGCAGGTACATCCATTATTACCCCTTTCTTAAATATCTCTTTAAGTTCACCAAGAGAAAAACATAATGGGGTCCGATCTGAAAAAGCTGTGACTATGCTTCTCTCTGGTGAATAAGCTATAGGAATACCTATCTCAGCTAAAACATAAGGTTTCTTTAAAGACTGTATATAATCACTTGAATCTAACCATTTACCATTATAACCATTTATTACAAAGATATCTTCATTCCAAGCAGGCCATATACCTTCACATATGCTACGTCCTAAATTTTCACTAATTAAGCTATAGAAGGGTTTTGCTTTCTTTATTTCATCAAAGAATGCCCTGTATTCGTCAAGTGGATCATCATGTTGAGATAAGATGTTAAAGGCAATACCTGTAGCTCCAGCTGCTGTATGTGCTCCTGCCTCGATAATAGTTGTCTTTACGCTTTTCTTCAATATATGGTAGGGGAAATTTTCTATTTCAGACTGGATATCTTCTACGTATATAGGGATCTTAGATACTTGTCTACCTATTTCATGACTCTTTTCTACAAGTTCAATTAGTCTTTCATCTGAGTAGAATCCTCCTCCTGGCCTCCATTTAATTTTGAATCTTCCTGAACGACTCAAAGTACTGGCCCATCGCTCAAAGGCATAACCTTCATAAAACCTATCGCCTGTCATAAACCCAAGGACAATTTTAGGATTTATCTTATGCACAGTTTCTTCGATAAGCTTAAGAAGACTATCAATAAGTTTACGGTTATGCTCAAGCCATTTACGCCTGAGCTCAAAGTTATATCTATTATTACCTTCAAGTTCCTCTACTAATTCTTCTCTCGTGTAATATTTACCTATCTCATTAGAAAATTCTTCCACACACTTATTGCAGAAACAAACCGCTTTTACTGGCTTATGCCCAAATAAACGAACATCATCATCTATCCAGATAAAATCGGGTCCAGTTTCTGCTATCATAGTATATAGGCTTCTAACATATACAAGATACTCCTGATCATTTGGGCAAAAACATCCAAGACACTTATTACCATAAGGATCAACTACATTCTGCCATATGGAAGGGAGAGAATTTTCAAGATTTTCTTCATGATGCCCTATGGTAGTAAGCACATTGATCCCTGCACGCATTCCTCTGTCTCGAATAAGTGGAAGAACTTTAGTTAACCTCTCTAGTCTCGGTTCAATTACTTGAAGAGGAAGTGGGGAATGGGTATCTTGAAGAAAGAAGGCTAATTCATCTGCTATACCACTATATTCATCAAGTAGATTTAAAAGTTCTTTTAATTGATTATCTATCATCCATTGAGCAGGGGCTATACGAAATGAAATCATAGATATTTTACCTCCCTTTAAATACTATTTTTATCTTGGAACCATTTTTAAAAGAATTAGGTCTTAAGAGTATACTATCTTTATCTCTTATAATATCGTTTGATAAGTCTTCATCTATGTAAACCTCGCTTAGATTTTCTCCTTCCCATTCTATGCTTAGGTAGAAATTTTTCCCTGCGTAAAATAGCGGTTTTAAAGTTTTTAAGTAGGTCATACCTTCTAGAGGAGTTGGAGAAATTATAAGTCCAAACTCAGTGGGCCTAAGTCCTAAAACTCCTTCAACATACGAAGTAAAAAGTCCACCATAATTCCCTAGCTCGGGAGACCAATCTGCATTTACACTCCCATCCCCATAGATATTATTATGTATCGTTCCTTCTTTTTCTTCATAGTCTCGAATAACTCTATACATCTTTGTACCCTTCTCTCTATAGCCGTTCTTTAATCTGACTACTGCAGTATGAGCTCCAAGGAAAAACCAAACATCTCCGTTAGTCACATCATAAAGATATCTCGTTCTTCTGGCATCAGTTCTACCGGGATAATTAGTTTTCACAGGCCATGGACTTTCTATATCAGGGAACATGTCCATGTATCTTAAAATACTTTGGACCTTATCTGACTCGGCAATACCATATAGTATGGCGAATATATTAGCCGTAGTCTCAAAGTACTTATCCCCATAAACTCTTCCTCCCTTTCCATCATTACCATGAACATAGATACCCCTCTTAGAATCCCAGAACCCTCCTTCTGACACTTCTTTGTTAAATGCATTCTTTATTCTTTCAGCTATTAGATCATGGTACTTAGCTAATTCAGTCTTCCCCTTCAGTCTTTCGACTTGAGCTAATAATCTAAGTACATAGTACATATTTACGTTTACATTAGCATTATCTCCATGCCAGTTTGTATTCTCTGTCCAATCCCCTTCAATTCCAACTTCAACCAAGTCAGGATTATACATAGCCATAAAATGGCTAATAATATAGTCGACAGACCTTTCTATCTTTAATAACTTTTCATCTGTAAACCATGTATTGTCAAGTGTATAAAGGTAGTAGAGAAGAATCATATGGGCCCAATAGTTTATATTGTCCAAGTTATAATCTTCTCCATGTATACCACTATAACATTTATATTCTACTCTCTTTACATTATTTACGTATCCTATTTCCTCGTTTCTGCTAGTAAGTATAGCATGAGGGAGTAATCCTGTAGAGGATTCCGTATTTTCTAATCCTTTATCAAAAGTATTCCTCATAATTGAACGAAACTTGTCATCTACAATTGGAATAAGGTCATGAATACCAGCCCATGTATTAAACCCCCAAATTCCAGCAGGATAAGGGTCCCCCCATACAGATTTATGTAATTCTACAAAGCATTCTTTATAAACTAGCTTATCCATATATACTGTTTTAAGTCTAGTAAAGATACTGTCTAACCAGTCTATATTTGCATCAACAAATTTCATCTTCTCCTCCCCATACGAAAACAGTTGGAGAGACTCAAATATCAGAAATACTAATAAAATTGAGGAGAAGACTACCCTCATAGTCTTCTCCCTTCATTTAACCAGATTATATCCCTATATACCTCATTCCAATCCTTATAAACACTGTCGAAACATATTTTGATAGTGTTTTTATCCTTTATAACATCGAATAGTTCTTTTATCTTTGAGGCGTAACTTGAATCAGATATGGGGTCATGGACATCGTAGAACTGTCCATAACTATCTATCTCTGGTGCACTTAACAGTACTATTTCAGCCTTTTTTGCATAATCCTTAGGGTCTTCTCCTGACGCTATACAATGAGCTACATTCAATGCTGGTTTTAGATTCGGTATATTCAATTCCTCTATAAATTCTAACACCTCTATCATAGTATTACGCCATCTTCTCCACGGGTTACTTTGTAAGTATATAGTTATTCCATAATTAGATGCTATTTCTGCTAATTCTTTAAAGTTCTTCTTGAAGGATACCTCTGCCTCTTCTATAGAAACCCAATTTTCTGCATTTCTGTGGAAAGAGAATATCACATCTTTTATACCCATAATTTGTGCCTTCTTAAAAGTTCTCTCTATTATGTCCTTACTTTTCTCGTATCTGGCTGGGATATTATCTAGTAATGTAAGATCAGGATAAAAATTGAGTAACGGAGAAAAATCTAGTATGAGATTTATCTTTTGACGCTTAATAAACTCTGCTTCATATTTTAGTGAATCTATATCCTTGTATATTAGATATCCAGCATCTATCTTTATACTATCAAAATATTGATTAAAAGTAGGTCTGAAAAGTATCTCTTCTTTCAATGATGTTATATTCCTTAACGATAGAGCTCTATTCTCAGATTTATCTTGAAAAGTCAGTTGAGGCTTCTTTTCTATCTCTGCATTCTTTAATCTTACTCTGAATATTTTTATTTCCCTTGACTCTATACTGTACTCATACCCCTCTTTTTTCTCTTTATGTTTTATATTTGTCTTTGGTGGATAATATCCTCGAGTACTCGGTGGTGGACTCTCTATTTCTAATTCCTCTATCTTCTCTATATCTCCGACCCTAGTTCTTATATTGAAGAATTGGGTCTCTTCTGTGTTATTAGTAACTGATAAGGTCATCACTCTCCCATCTTCTAACAAGTCTACACAGTATTGTAGATTCTTATTATCCAGATCAATAAGTAACTCTTCATTGAAGATATCCTCTAGATATGCCTTGATAACATTAAGAAAATCATATACTAGAGGTATTTCCTTCTCTGGCGAGTTGTCCACCTTTATCTCTTTCAATCCTTCTGAGCTTATTCCAAACGGGGTACAGATAACATCTATCTTCCCTTTATCCCTATTAGATCTTATTATCAGAGGAAGACCTTCAGCATAAGCTATAATTTCTGTTTCTTTTAGAGGCTTAACTTTCTTAATTTCAAACGACTTCTCTTGATATTTATTATCTTTATAAGTAGCTTCTTTAGCTATGGTAGTGTCATCAGCTATGGCATCTATTCCAAATAGCTTCAGGATTTTCTTATCTTTAGGTAATTGGTTTATACTTAATATAAGATGCCCTCCCTCTTTTACATATCTTAACAATTTATCTATTAATTCTAATTCTAACTCTATCTCTCCAGCCACAAAAATTTTGTTATAAATATCAAAGACTTCTCTCCTGGCATCAGAAAATATCACGTCGAAACTGTCTCCATAAGGAGTCGCCGTCAGAAAGCCTCTCTCATCTTTGAAATAGCTAGAGTTTTCATATCCAGGATAAAGCATACTAAATAGTGCGTGAATCTGGTAATCTCCAGGTCTATATGGCAAATTACCCCAAATCTTATATACTTCATCTGTATAGAGATGCCTTGGAAATGTCCAGCCGTTAAAGAAGTCCATGAGAATACCTATTGGCGTATATAGCACCCCAGGTCTACCATATCTTTCTACAAATTCCACCGCCTTTGCTTGAATTTCACCTACAGGAGAAAGCTCCGCTTTAGAAGGGTCCTTCTGAAATGGAACCTCTTCCCCTTTAATCCTTTTTTCGGTATTATCATTTGTCAACCAACTCTGCTCAAAACCTAAAATTTCACAATTATACATATACTCTGTATATAGTAACCTCTTTAGTAAACTCAAGCTTGTTCCACTTTCTGGTCCCCATTCATATCCTCTCTCCTTACCCTCCGATTCATAGCACTTATAACCCCACCTATTCCATACAGAAACGTTCCCAAAGAGTAGAATTCCATACTGTTTACTCGCCCCTCTTAGGAACGAGAACCATACATTGACATTAGGTAAGGCTTGTCCAGATTCTTCACCCAGTATAATAGTATCTCCTTCCTTAGCAAAGTAATGTCCAAAGTTTAAAGAACAGAGGACTGCTAAATGATGATATAGATCATCCCCTAAAGCTTCAAAGAACCTTGAAAAATTAAAATACTGTCTCTTAAGGTCTCTATAAGAAGGACACATTAATGGAGCATATCCACCAATATATCGTCCATCCTGCTCACCATTATCAAGACCAAGGAAGTGATTCCCGAGGGTCTCTCTCATATATTTAATAGCTTCCTCAGGTGGACTATACTGCCCCCAAGACTGTCTCGTGGGGTCAGAACCTGGTACATATCCCCAAAAATCGAATAGATATAACCCCCTAGACTTGATTTCATTTACAAGCTCTTTAAAATTTTTAGCAAATAAAGTATTACAGAAGGGCCATATTATATTCCCAAGCTTAAACTTTTTTGTATATATATCTAAGTCTTCTTTGTAATTGATTATTTCTCCATCCTTTATTGTAAAAACCCTAAATGTTGTAAATTGAATCTTGTTACCAAGATCTTCCCTAGTAACAGCCTTTACAGGCCTTTTTAGATATTCAGGATAAATTTGTGGATCTACTAAATACATATAAGCTCTGTATCCCAATCTTAACACCTCCAATCTAATATTCCCCTATCCCTTTATTGCTCCGATCATAATTCCTTTGATGAAATATCTTTGTATAAAGGGATAAGCAATTAACACAGGTATCATACTTATAATCAAAGTGGCAGCCTGGACACTCTGTGCTGGAATAGGTATTGCACCAAACTCTCTAAGTCCTACAAACTCTTTACCAGTAGCCATTACTACTATATCCCTAAGTATAATAGTAAGAGGGAATTTCGTGTCATCAGTTAGGAAAATCAAGGGTGTAAAATAGTCATTCCATATCCCTATAGCAATAAAGAGTGACATTACCGCTATAATGGGAGTAGAAAGGGGAAAAACTATTCTAAATAGAATCTGTAAGTCGTTAGCACCATCTATTTGAGCTGACTCTATAAGGCTTGGATGAATAGTAGATTGGAAAAAAGTACGAACGACAATTATGTTCCAAGCACTAAGTGCCCCAGGAATTACCATAGCCCAAAGGGTATTTAACAACCCTAAGGCACGAACAACAAGGAAATAAGGCACTAACCCTCCACTAAAAAGCATAGTAAATGTAATTAAAAAGGTAAAGAAATTACGCCCTGGGAAATTTGGTCGAGATAAAGGATAACTAGTAAGAAGCAGAAGGAACAATCTTACTAAAGTTCCAATTGAGGTATAAACAGTCGAATTCCAATAGGCTTTCCATATTCTAGGGCTCTCTATTACTTTCTTGTAAGCAGAAAAAGTAAATCCTACTGGAAATAAAATAACTTCCCCCTTAGTAACTGAATCAGGATGGCTCAAAGAAATAGAAACTGTATATATAAATGGATAAACAACCATAAAGGTTATGATTCCCAAAAAAACTATATTGAAATAATCAAAAATTCTTGACTCGCCTTTTACTCTCATTTTTCACCTCTTACCATAGACTAGTCTCACTTATTTTTCTAGCTATGTTATTTGTAATTATTATAGTTACTAGTCCTACAACAGATTGAAATAGACCTACCGCTGTTCCTAAACTGAGATTAGGAGCACCATCGATCCCTGCTAATCCTCTTCTATATACAAAGGTTCCTATAACATCTGCAGTCTCATAAGTCATAGGGTTATATAACAGTAATATTAAATCAATTCCTACAGAAAGAATATACCCCATACTTAAAATAAGAAGTATAGTAATAGTAGGAGTCAACCCCGGCAACGTGATAAATCTAACCCTTTGCCATCTATTTGCTCCATCTATAATAGCAGCTTCATATAAAGTCGGATCTATACTAGTTAAAGCGGCTAGATATATAATAGCGCTATACCCTAGATTTTTCCAAATATTGCTAGTAATATATATACCTCTAAAATACTCCGGTTTGACCAAGAAATATATAGGCTCTTTTCCTAACCATCTCTGAAGAATAATATTAATTACTCCCGAGGAGGGTGATAAAAATTGGACTATCAAACCAGCTACTATTGGCATAGAAAGAAAAAAAGGAAAATAAGTAGTTGTTTGAATTACTTTCTTGTAAAGTTCGCTATTTAATTCATTTAAAAGTAGAGCAAAAATAATAGGGACAGGGAAACCGAATATTAACCCATATATGTTTAATAGCAAAGTATTTCTTATTAATCTCCACGCATACGGGCTAGAAAAGAAATCATGAAAATGCTTTAAGCCTACCCAAGGACTTCTTAGTATACCAAGCCATGGACTATAGTCTTTGAAAGCTATAATTATACCCCCCATAGGTACATAACAAAAAATTATAAAATAGAGTAAGCCAGGCAGGAACATAAGGAATAGATATCTATTTGGCCAAAATCTTTTATTCCACCAATACTTTACATCCATCTTTTTGGTCTCTCCTCTCTTTAAAAGTCTAGTAGGGACCTACTAACTTTTGCAGGTCCCTACTAGATAATTTCTTCTATTTAGAAAGACCTAATAATTTCTCTATGCCTAAAAGATCATATGTGACTATTGGTACAAAACCTTTAGGTTTTCCTACAGATTTAAGATATCTATCATAACCTTTATTATAAAGCTCTTCAACTTTCTCTATACCTATCTTCTTCAATCCTGAAATGAATTCATCCCACTTATCTAAAGGTTCCTTTCCAAGAATAAATTTACTCTCCCACTCACTTATGTAAGTATTGACATTTGACATAATGGAGTTTACCTCATTTTGTTCCTCTATCGTTAACCATATCGGAGGACCAAGTTTTGCTAGGTTCTTTGCTACTATCACTTGTCCTTTTATATAGTTTATAGGTTTACCATAAGCTAAACCTTGCAAAACTTGAATTTTAGGATCGTATGGTGCAACATTAATAAAGTATAAATTAACCCCATAATTCTGTGCTAAATAAGTATCTAAAACCTGATTAGCCTTTTTAGCTTCATCAATAACCTTTTGTGTAAACCTAATTGTTCCATCTTTTGCTACCTCATATGTGATTCCCTTGACACCAAAGTAATAAAGGTATGCACCATCCTTACTATAAAGATAATCTAAGAACTTAATTGCTGAATCTACATCCCTACATTTGCTAGTTATAGATATTCCCCACCATGAAGTTGGTCCCATCCAGTCACACCCTTTCTTCCCATATGGTCCGACTGGAGGAGGTAATGTCTCAAAGGCTTCTACCACATCTTGTGGGGCATTTGCCTGGCTATAAGGTACTCCTTGATAGTGAAGGACAGAAAATGCCTTACCTTGAGCTATTACTTGGTTACGCATCTCATCTGTAGCTGTCATAAATTCTTGGTATAAAAGTTTTTTATCATATAAGTCACGGAAGAAGGTAATTAATCCCTTCATCTCTTGAGTAAGCCACGGATTACGAAGATATCCTTTCTGCATTATATAGCTATCGCTAGTAGTTCCCCACCAAGTAGGGAAGAAAAATTGATGTAACAAGCCTCTTCCTTGTGTAAATAGCGGAACAGCTTTTGGATCACTCGCTTTGGCCTTTTCCCAAGCAGTTACCCATTCATTTATATTCTTTGGAGCACTTAATCCTAACTTATCTGCCCATTTCCTATTCCATACCCATCCCCACTCAAGATATGGCCATGTTCCTGTTAGAATATAGATATTTCCACCTGGACCGTATAACCAAGGATTCTTTTTAATATCAAAGTGTTTCTTAAGATTTGGAGCTTTGTCAAAGTACTTGTTAATAGGAATAAATGCACCTTGAGGACCGTAGTTATTTGCTATATTCCTTGGACAGCTCATTATATCAGGTAAATCTCCAGAAGCAAGCATAGTATTAATCTTTTCGTTTATAGCGCTAACGTCCATCTTGATTAGCTTGATCTGTACCCCTGTTCTCCTCTGCCATTCCTGAAAGAATAGAGATTCTTCTTTGGGTTCTCGCCAGGAAAAACTACCTATAGCAAAATTTAGCGGCTCTTTACTTAACCCCATCAAAGTAAAAAATGTAGTAAAAAATACCACAACTAAACCTGATACTACTAATTTCTTTAACATTGCACTTAACCTCCTTTTTAAAATAATTCTTAAAACTTCTTATCTTTTAATAACCTCACCTCGGTTATCCCCCTTTAAAACTTATTCATAAAACCGTATAAATACCCTTCCCTTTATACCACCTCCTTCCCTAACTTCTCTCCAGCTGACTCACGTATTATTAACTCGGGTTGGAGAATTACCTTCCTCCTCTCTCTTACCCGATCCTTATCTTCTATCCTCCTTATTAATAGCTCTGCTGCTATTACCCCCATTGAGTAGGCTGGCTGAGTTACTACTGTGAAGAATGGGTAAACTTGCGATAGGCTCTCTATATCGTCAAAAGAAACTAATGCTATATCTTCCGGTACCCTTAACCCCGCCTCTCTTATTGCTGTCATCGCCCCAATAGCTATAAAGTTATTTCCTCCAAATATTGCTGTGGGTGGATCTTCTAGGTTTAGTAGTTCTTTAGTGCTAGCATATCCACCCTCTTTGGAGTATTTACTGAACCTTATCAATTCTTCTTCTATAGGAATACCTACTTCCTCCAATGCCCTCTTATAACCTTCTACTCTATCCTCCGCTGTCGATATGTTTTTATTGCCCACTATTATCCCTATACGTCTATGTCCTAGATTAATTAGGTGCTTTGTAAGTAAATATGCCCCATAGACACTATCTCCCTTTACTATATCTAGGTCTTCTAACCCATCTACTTCTCTATCTATGAGTACTATAGGTATCCCTTCAATAAGTATTGACTTTAATGGTGTCCTCTTTCCACTCGCTGAAGCTAGTATTACCCCATCTACCCTCTTCCTAGCTAGAAGTTCTAAATATAGTATCTCTTTCTCTGGGTCTTCGTCTGTGTTACAAAAAATCACACTGAATTGGTTTTTCATTGCTGTGTCTTCTACACCTCTTGCTAGTGTTGTAAAGAATGGGTTTGTTATATCTGTTATGACTAGTCCTATTGTCTTTGTCTTACGAAGAACAAAACTCCTAGCTAGGGAATTTGGAACATATCCAAGTTCCTCTATTGCTCTAAGAACCCTCTCCCTTGTCTCGGGCTTTACATCTTTCTTGCCATTTATTACCCGAGAGACTGTCATCGCTGAAACTCCAGCTCTCTTTGCTACATCATATATGGTAGGCATATCATTTTCCCTAATCTCAATGTTACTAGTAACACTATAGCATAATTTTTTTATGTGTCAAGGGGTCTTCAAACTGGGGTGTAATCACTTTTNAGAAAGAGGACTCCTTTCTGGCTGGAATTGGTATACTATAATAAAAAAATCCAACCAGAAAGGAGTGATTTTAATTGNTACTTACCATTATACAAAATTTACCTATGCATAAAAAGAGTAAAGAAATATTAGCTGTTATAGTGAGAAGCCTTTTAGAGGTAAAATTACCTTCATTAAGGAAAATGGCTCAGAAAGCTATAGATAAGATGTTTGTTGAACCTACTAGGTATTCATTCGAAGAATCTCTGGTTAACAGAATAAGAAGATTCTTTAACTTCCATAAGTGGAGTTATATAAAAGCTCAACTAGCCTTGGCTCAGTTTATCTTAAATAGGCTTAACAGAAAGCGTATCAACGTTCATGTCCTCACTGACTTTACTTATCTAGAAGATAAATGGAGAGTCTTAAGTTTTGCTGTTCCAATTGGTGGTAGAGCTATACCTATATTAGCTGTTCCAGTAAGTAAGGATGCATTTGGTAATTTAGAGTGGAAAAGTGAAGTAGATTTACTTATTAATGCCATATCTTTATTACTTCCACTATTGCCAAGGGGGACGGTATTTACCTTTGATAGAGAATTTACCTTTCCTAAACTTATGGAGTTTTTAGAAGCTAATGGGATGTATTTTGTTATAAGGCTAAAGAAGACAGTAAATGTAGATAATAAACCAATAGTAACTTTAAATCCTGGTATTTATGAAGGTGTGATGGTACATAAAATAAAAGCTAATGTATATCTGAAAGGGCATTTGAATATTAATGGTAAACCAGACTTCTATGCCTATGTATCAAATCTACCGAAAGAGAAGCTAAGTTGGGAACTATATCGAGAGAGGATGAAAATAGAGGAAATGTTTAAGGATGAGAAGGACATATTAGAATTAGAATACTTAAGTTATGTAGACAAAAGTGAAGTATTAGGCAGATGGTTATTAGTGTTTTTACTAGCACTTTTAAATCTTTATCTAATATCTACAGTAGAAACAGATGACCATAGGGTAAAGTTAAAGAGGAAGAAGCTAGAGGGAAATAAGATAAGCTTTATAAATTATGCAATGTCTTTAGCTACAGATATTTATAGTATGGTCTTAAAAGTAAGTAAGGCAGGAAGTCTGATACTTATGTTGGAGGGGGTAAAAAAGTGATTACAGATCAG